>ERZ795048.93-NODE-93-length-93413-cov-56.524958_pt1 | contig 93413 bp, 101 predicted proteins | sample MGYA00375132_ERZ795048 | MGnify/ENA primary metagenome ERZ795048 (study PRJEB30177, sample SAMN05720225) | activated sludge metagenome | isolation source: Anaerobic digester | place: Hong Kong | collected 2014-12-17 ...
AACAGTCTCCTCGGCAACAGTCTCCTCGGCAACAGTCTCCTCGGCAACAGTCTCCTCGGCAACAGTCTCCAGCTCCTTAACTGCCGGCGCTACAGCCTCGCACGATCCCATACTCGCCGCGGGGGTTCCCATCCCTATAGTGTAGGGCTGGAGTGCACTCGACCCCATGGTGTACTGGTAGGGACTTCCCGAGCCGATGGTGTACGTCTGAAGGCCGCTGGACTCCACTGTGTACTGGTAGGGACTTCCCGAGCCGATGGTGTACGTCTGAAGGCCGCTGGACTCCGCTGTGTACTGGTATGGAGTCCCCGAGCCGATGGTGTACGTCTGAAGGCCGCTGGACCCCGCTGTGTACTGGTATGGAGTTCCCGAGCCGATGGTGTAGGCCTGGAGCGCTCCCGAACTAATCGTGTATTGATAGGGCGTTCCCGAGCCGATGGTGTATGATGGATTTGCTGAACTGCAAATGGTATATGCCATTGCTGGCGATAACATGATGGCAGCCACCAGAAGCGCCGCCGAAACCGCCAAAAATCCTCTGGTCATGTAATCCTTCCTCCGATTCCTCTCTAAACATATTCACATACTGAGCTTAAATATTCTCCCCTCTGACAAGAACCGCCCTGCTGACCGGCTCTCAAGGAACTGAGTATTCTTCACATATATAGACTTTCGTGGCCGTCTTCACGAGGAAAAAGCCTCCGTCGACTTTTATTTTGAACTTGAAAAGAAGATTGTGCGATTAATTCTTGATGTCTCCTTTTTTGGGGGTCAGGGTGCAGGCCATTGAAACAAATCCCTAAAACCAGCTTCATCCACTGAGTTAATGGGATCGCAACTAATTCACCAATGGATTGCGATTTTCAGTCTTCCGCAAGTCAGACCCCTTTGGGAATGGGACCGTTTTGTTGAGATTTTAATCGTCCGCGCTTGCCGAAGGCAAGCCTGCCGGATGGAGTCTACGTGCGCTGGGATTCGGAGACATATATCACCGCATCCCATCGGCTCATGGAACCGGGCGTGTAAAGTCCGTCAAGATCACGCAGCACCAGCCCTCTGAACCCCTGATCCAAAGACCGTCGGAGCAGCTTTTCAGCCTTCTTTTGATCGTCGGAAACCAGCTCCTCCGCCAGGAATACCTCTGCTGAGAGGGGCTTTCCGGCCACGCCCTCCATCGCCCGGCTTAATAACCGCCTACGTTCAGCGTAGCTTTTATCGATCAGCTCCACCCCGTCCAGATAGAGCAGATCCGATGCCGCGAAGGAGGGGATCGCCGAGTCTCTGGCCCTCCCTTTTAGGTTGATCCTCCCAACCATCTCCGATCTGGGCAATATCTTGTCCTGTTGGACCAGGAGAAACTCTCCCTCCAAGACGAAGTTCCCCCTCACCTTCATCACCCCTTCTGCCAGGACCTGGAGTGACGGGGTGACGTTCCGAAGCTGATACGAATAGATGAAAACCTGGTCGTTGAACTTGTGAACCTGCACCCTCAGCCCGCCGTACCTGACGACGTAAGCTGCCCGCCCGGCCCTTTGGATGGCGTCCCAGGGATGCCTCTCCCGCCTGAAGACCATGAGCCTGAAGGGATTTGGAGGCGACAACCTCGCCTCGAATATCTCTCCTCTGAAGGCTTTGAGGGCCACCATTCCAAAATCCGGCAGAAAAGAGTACGCCCTCTTCACCAGGCGTTCGTCGGCGGAGAAGGCCTTACCTATGGCGGACGACATCAGAGACGGGCCCAGGCCCACCGTCATCCTTCCCAGGACGGTCCTTGCTATGTACTTTGCTTCGATGGGGGACGCGTTGAGAAAAAGCCCCTTCAGGAGGGACCTCTTTCTGAAAAGCGAGCCAGCGCCCTTTTGGACCGATATCTGACGAAGGGCGTCGTAAACGTGCAAAGCGTCCATCTTCGACGAGGTGAGTGCCTGCTGGGAACGGTTCTGAACCATCATTTCAGCGAGGTCGCCGAGGTCGGTCCGTTTGGCTTCGGGCGATACGACCCGGGATGAGATCTCTTCCAGAACCTCCCCGAGATTTTCGGGGCCGATCCCCATCTCCCGCGATTCCCAGGGGGGCCAAAGCTTGCCCGATAGAAGTCTGACGGTGGGTCGGAGCATCTCTGGGGGGTGGCTCTTCAGAAGGGACGCCACGACTTCTGCCTTATCGTCTCGACGTTCCACTCTGGAGACCGCCTCCAGAGTTCTTGCGATCTCTATGTAAGGGGGCATTCGATGCTACCGCTCGATCTTAACGTCCTTAAGCCCTTTTGTCATCTCCTGAAGCTGGTCGATGGCAAAGTCCAGATCCTTCAGAAATGTCTCAGTCCGCTCCGTGGTTACCGCGCCAGGTGCCGAGGCGGCGATGAGCCCCTCTTGCTCCAGCACACGCAGTGAGTATCGGACCTTGTGGCTGGGTATACCGGTCTCTTCGGCCAGCTTGAGGATGCCGATCGGCTCATTCTCCACGACGTATTTAAGGATGATAAGGTGCCTTTTAAGCATCTCAAGCTCTCGTTTCACCTTCTCTGTCACCATATTTTCACATCCAACCGTAGCACCCATAACAATATTTATTAAGCAATCTCGATGCTTTATAACTCCATCGATTGACATGGCGCGTGTTATCATTTGCGGTTAGGAACTTAACACCCCGGTTCCGACGCCTCAGTGGGCGCAGAGAAACGAACCCCAACACTTCGGTCGAGATGCCGGGCCGATTCGCTCTTCGTGAAAAAGTGGCGTCTTGAATGTCGATTCGCAATTTGGATTCCGTGTCAGTCGGGCCGAAAGACTTTTTCTCTTTTATACGAGGTAGACCTTTACATAATTCACATAATGTACCCATAATGCGATCGTTTGGATGCCATGTTTTATCATGCCATTAAATCTGCTCCCCATCAATTCTCAGTTTATTTTGAATCAACAGGTTAATATACGAGGGGTCCCCTGCTTGAAGTATAAAATCAAGGAGATTTGGAAGTTCTCTGATACAAGCTTCAGAATAGCTTTCCAGCGCGAAGATGTGTGGTGATCTGAAAGATGCTGCGAACCTTGGACTCGGAGTTCGATCTGGCGCGGCTTATGCCCTGCGACGAGGAGCTTGTCATCAGCTTCGTCCCCACAAACCGCGACATTTATCGAATACTTCAGTCCTGTCACAAGCTGAAAACCATTTACATCCGCCCTGATCTCTTCAAGGAGATGCCCTGTGTGGGCCAGACTCTCCTATACATGCAGAACGTGGAATTGGTGGTGGACGACGATGTCCCAAAAAACCCGACTCTGGTGGGGGATTACATCGGCCATGACGAAGAAGAGTCCCCGATCCGAGCACGCCTTTCCAGGATCGTTATAGTAACCCGCTGACTTATAATCGAACGATCTGGATCCCGGGTCGGGCTGCGCTTTAAAATCTGCGAGCCTTTAGGTTGAGAGGCGCATGGCTGGTTTTCGTCAGATATCGGTTCGCCTTCTCCTGAGGAAGTCTATGCCGTGTTTGGAGACGACACGGCCCTGTTTTGGGCCATCCTTGCCCAGGATCTGTGATGATGATACGCCGGTCACCACCAGCATCGTCCTGATGGTGTTGTCGAGGCTCGGATCGATCTGAGCCCCCCAGATGATCCTGGCGTCTGGATTGATCCTCTCGTAAACCTCTTCCACTACAGTCTCGGCGTCTGATATCGTCATGCTCGAGCCGCCCACCACGTTGACCAGCGCCGAGGTCGCGCCTGATACGTCCACGTCCAAAAGGGGACTTCTAAGGGCTTTGATCACCGAATCTTTGCTCTTCATTTCGCCGTCGGCTTCCCCTAGACCGATCATGGCGACGCCGCCATTGGACATTACCGTCCTGACGTCGGCGAAATCCAAGTTTATCAGGCCCGGCCTCGTGATCAGCTCCGTTATGCCTTTGACCGACCGCATCAGCACCTCATCCGCCACCTTGAAGGCCGCCTGGAGGGGCAGATCGGGAACGACTTCCAATAGCCTATCGTTCGGCACCACGATCGCGGTATCAGAGACCTCTCGGAGACGTTTCAGCCCCGCATCGGCGTTGGCCATCCTAATGGCCCCTTCCGCGGCGAAGGGAAGGGTCACCACCGAGATGGTGAGAGCGCCCATTTCCCTTGCAACCTCCGCAACGACGGGCGCAGCCCCGGTTCCGGTTCCGCCTCCAAGACCGCAGGTGATGAAGACCATGTCCGCCCCTTCCAAGGCGGCTCTGATCTCGTCGATGCTCTCCCTCGCCGCCTCCTCCCCGATGGAGGGAAGACTTCCTGCGCCCAAGCCCCGGGTCGTGCGCCGACCGATCAGGATACGCCGGTCCGCGTTTATGTGGAGAAGGTGCTGAGCATCGGTGTTCATGGCAAAGAGCTCCGCGCCCTCAATGCCGGTCTCGGCGAGCCGTTCGATGGTGTTGGACCCACCCCCGCCACAGCCGATTACCCTAATAACCGTTGTGAGCTGCTCCAGGACCGCGACGAGATCCTCGTCGTTTCCCCTGGACCTCGACGGAGCCATCCGGCTATCGAGATCTTCGTCGTTCTCCATGGACCTCGACGGAGCTGTCCGGCCCTCGAGCTCAGCTCTGTTAAGAGCCTCGTCTATAATCGACTTCACGTCCATCACCTGGGCTTTCTTGAATCTAACAGCTTATTGGTATATGGATTTTTTCATAGTGAGCTTGAAATAGCTGTCGAAAACGTCCTTTTCAAGCCTCGTTTTAACAACTCTTCTGTCTAACATCTTACTACCTCATAAAATTTGAGGGTTTGGGTCGCTGCAGGTTCTTGGCCATTTACAAATACGGTGCAGCTCGGGGTTTACACTTTTGAGCCATGAACCACAGCGAAGACCCAAAGCAACGACCATCTTCGCATCCTCTTCGATGCAACGTCGACTTCAAACCCTCCTTCGGCTTTCGTTGAGGGCGTAGACCATCGCACCGAACCCCAGACTGATGGATATCAGCTCTATTATGGGTCCAGCGTAGGGCAATAGGAATAGGACGCTCAAAACCACGTAGCCCAAGACGAAGGCTGGAAGGTCTCCCAGGGTCTGGTTCAGGGCCGAGAGGATCCATCTTCCAAGGCTGAAGGAGACGAAGAGGTTTGCCATCATCAGGGCCGCAACGAAAAGCGTCAACAGGAGGAAGCCCAGGGGCAGACCCACGACGGTCAATATCGAGATGATGATCAGGATCATAGAAGCGACGATGAGCCCGAGGCCCAGAAGGGCCTTGACCGGCGGAGATTCCCTGATCTCCTTATCGACGGCGGATACGCTTCCTGGAAAGAGCCTCAGGATTATAAGGCCAACGATGAGGAACCCGAGGATCATCAGTACGCTGAAGGTCGAGATGAAAGCCTTCGCCTTCTCCTCGTCCGCTTTATCCTCCTGCCACTGCTGGAATTTCACGTCGCCCGCAGTCCCCGTGTTATTGAAGTTCCCGGCGTTGACCCAGAGGGTCCCGGTTACGTTCCCGCCGTTGTAGACGTCACCGCCGGAGATGGCGGCGTCCTTTCCTATCTCCGAGGAGGGGAGGATCCTGACCGTTCCCCCGGCCATAACCACGTTCCTCTCAACGTCGCCTCTAAGGTTGATGGTCCCGCCTGCGGCTACGATCTTCCCTCCGACTTCAGAGTTGAGGCTGACATCGCCCCCGGCGACGATCAGGTCGCCTTTTATCGGTGCATCTACGTTCACGTTCCCTCCGGCGATGATGGCGCTATCCACCGGAGCGTTGATGTTCACGGTGCTCCCGCTGGCGAATAGGTCGTCCTCCACCGGAGAGTTGATGGAAACCACATCGTCGCTCACGAACTCTAAAGCCTCGGCGGCCGGAGTCGTGGCCAGGATCGATATCAGAATAAGGGCAAATAACCATCTCATTCAGATCACCATTGTCAAATTGATTTTATAGAATAAGTAAATTATGTTTCAAGAGTGCTTCGCGCCCGGAGAAGGTTCGAAATTGGATATCGCAGTCGATAAAAAAAAGTGCTTAGAGATTGGGCTCATGTCGCAGTTTCAACGAAGCCCTTTCCCTAAGACACCTCGTAGGTGACGATGACCTCGGATCTTGCCTCCAGCATGCCGGGTTCAGCGGAGTTGTCCGTAGGATGCTGGTCGAGCATCCCGAGCCAGGAAAAATCGAATATATCCGTCATACTGATGTCCAGCGGATCGATCTCCGATGATGGCTGGTACACCCGCGGATACGACGGCTCAAATATTTCCAGCCTCTTTCCGAGGACCAGCCCCGCAGCGGAGGCTAGATCTTCGGCGTCGGCCTCGGCGTCTTCGATGGCCCTTCTGCGTGCTTCGGCCAACGCCTCGCTGGCGTCCTCCAGAGCGTACCCGGTTATGTCAGCCTCGGCGCCCTCGGCCTTGGCCGCCTCGATGCTCCTGTTGATCAGGTTTTCGTCTTTCGCGTCGAACCTGATGGATACATGATCCGTTATCCTGCTCACCGCCATGTCCGCGACGATCATACACGTGGAGTTGTTGTAGATTCGGCTCACGCTTTGGATCCTCTGGACGCTTCTGCCGCGGCCGGACTGGACCTCGTCTCTCTTAACGCCGGCATCGATGAGCGCCTCTATCGTCCTGTTCAGGGCATCGGCGTTTTTCAAAGATGCCTGGGTCGCGTTCTCATCCTCGGTCGTAACGCTGATGGTTACGAAGACCGTATCGGCCGGGACGGCGACCTTGCCCTCGCCGATGACGGTCAGCGTCGAGGCGTCCTCAGCCGCTCCCGAAAGCGTCAGTATTAGCAGACTTATTAAAATCGCCACAAACTTCATGGCATTCCCCCAAGGAGGGCTGATGGCCGCAGAAGACCTTAAAGTAAACGGTCGGATTAGATTCGAAAAGAATCCCACGGCCAAGTTATTGTAGAACTTCCGTCCAAAAGGTGGTCGGAAATCCCCACCGTTGGATATGCAGAGAGATGAGACCGCTTGGAAAAGACGGATCCGGTGACCGATAGATTGAGACGCAAAACCGGGGAAAGGGCCAGATATCTATTCCTCCGGGCCGACGGTTTCAGCCGTGGCGCCCTGGGAATATCGATCCAGGCTCTTCGAAGCTTCAACGACGCCCGGGCATCCGAGGCTGCAGCGGCGATCGCCTACTACGCCCTTTTCTCTCTATTCCCGCTGTTGATCATCCTGGTGGTGGCGAGCAGCTCTCTATTGCAGAACCAGGACGTCCAAGATCTGGCTTTGGACGTGGTGGGTGAGGTTTTGCCCCCCGGCGAAGTGCTGGCCAGGGAGAGCACGGAGCGGATCCTGGAGCTGGGCCGTCTACCTACGGCTCAGGAGATCCTGAAAGAGAACGTCCAGCAGGTGATGAAGCTTAGGGTGCCTGTGGGGATAGTGGCGGCTTTCGGCCTTCTCTGGGCCTCGACGTCCGTCTTCACCGCCCTCGCTCTGAATATCGATAGGGCCTGGCGAAAAGCGGCCAGGCGTAACTATTTGAAATGGCGCCTTCTCGGTCTCGCCATGGCCGGCGGCTTGATGGTGGGACTATTGGTTGCCTCCCTATTCTTGGCTGGCCTTTTCGGCCTCTTATCCCGGATCCCGGGAGGAAGCGCAACCATCTATGAGGCCTGGTTCCTGAAGCCCCTCTCTGATCTGGTTCCGGTGCTTCTCATCTTTTTGATCTCCTTTGTGCTGTATCTTTGGGCCCCAAACACCGAGGTGAGATGGTCTGAGGCCTGTTGGGGGGCTCTCGTGGCCACCTCCGGCTGGACGGTCAGCAAGATGGCCTTCTCGTGGTACCTGGAGATATGGCTCGCAAGACACCAGCTGGTCTACGGCTCCCTCGGGACGGTGGTGGCCCTGATGCTCTGGGTCTATATGAGCGGGATGATCATCCTTTATGGAGCCCACCTAAGCGCCGCCATCGGCCAACGGAGGCGGGTATAGGTCAGAGAAGCTGAGGAAGATGGGTAAATGGGGCCACGTTGAAGATCGTCGGGACCGATCGAGGCCGCTCCTAGAGGCTAGAGGCAGGGCATCCATTCTGCGGTCTCGGGAGAAGAGCTGACGTTTGATCCGAGCCTTATCATCATCTCGATCGAGAAGACTCCCACCAGATCTGTAACCCTCCGGCCGTACTCCGCGTGGCGGCCACTGCCGTCCGTCTGGGGGTCTCGGGAGGCCCAGCCCAGCCGGGAGCCGTCCGCGCCGCCCTCGTCAAGGCTGAAATAGGCGGAGGAAGCGATCAAATCCGAGGACGAGTTTTCTGCTTTCGGGGTGGCGAGGCTGGCGTTGAGGCTGAAGTTCTCCCTTCCCCCCACGCTCAGGTTGGTGCCCTCGCCAGCAGAGAAGGACCCGACCTCCGGCGACCAGCCGATCACGAGAACTCCATCCTGAATACGATACAGTCCACTCGCCTCCGCGTCGGCTGCAACCTCGTCGGCGGCCTCGGCTGAAGAGATGCCGATGGTGAGAACGAGACATAGTGCGAGATAAGGCCGATACGCCTGCAGCGACCCCGAGGTCAAGCGACTCACCCCAGAAATAGGGGTCGTCCCTAAGGATAAAGCCTTTGCTTCTGATCGAGCCCTGCTCGTTGAATTCCGGCATCATCCCTCATGATGTTTTCCGCTTTCCCTCCTCCATCAGGCTATTGTAAGCCTCCTGAGCCAGGTCTCTCACGTCTATCCCCATCTCTCTTGCGACCAGGAGGACCACAGCATTCAGGTTCACCAGCCCCTGGAGGGAATCCTGCCTCTCGTTCACCATGGAGATCACCTCCTTTCTGCCCATCCCCGTCGCGGAGACGATCAGGCGAACGCCCTTCTCGAAGATGTCCTCCTCCTTTGAGGGTCGAAACCCCACAGGAACCTCGGCCTGGGTGTCGCCGAAGGCGGCGTGGACGTAGTCCCCCTCGATCCGGACGAGCCCCTCGTCGGCCGCCTCCTGTAAAAGAGCTCTCACCTTATCGGGGGGACCCCACTTGAGGTCCAAAGATAGGGCGAAGACGAAGTCGCTTATCTTCAGGCTCTTTTTGTCCCGCTTCTTGAAAGGCGTGGCCACCAAATAAGCCCGCTCACGATCCAAGAGCCTCACCCGACCAAGAGTGCGTCATCCTCGCCATAGTCTTCCAGCTCTGCTTTGAGCCAGAAATAGATGGCGATTGAGTGGGTGGCCTCATAAATCCGATCGCAAATTGGAGATTATTCCTAAAGGCGAAAAGCCGAAGGATAAAAGAGAGACGTGGCAGAAGGGCCGCGAGGGCCCTCGCGACGAAAACGCTCCTGCCGATCTGCCACCTAACCGGCGAGATGAAAATCCGCTCGACCGGGATCTTCTGGCCCTGCCAAATTAAATTCTTCTCAGATCACCATACATAGACCCATATCGGGTTGCTCCATCCGGACCGGCTTCCCCAGACCGCTATCTGGTGCCAGCCTCTGGCATCTGCGCCGAACCAGGCATGGTGGTAGCCGGGATACCAATATCCCCAATACTGCCATGCTTCGAATCCGTTCGGATATCTCTCGTAAGACCAAACCTTCTGATATTGGTCGTTTCTTATGATGGTGTTCGTCTGCTGGCCGTACCACAGAGCTGCGGGCCCGTAAGTCCACCTTCCGCAGTAGTAGATCCACTGTTGAAGCCCGCTGTAGTATCTCCGGTACGTTTGGGTCCCGCCGTAATAGCTATAACGTTCGCTAGACCCCCCGGAAGTCATGGGGGCGGCAGATCCTCCCGATGCCAGAAGGCCTGACCCGCCCGGAAGGCTGCTCACCTCGCTTTCAGAAAGAGACGCTCCATCGTCGAGGTAGGATATGGGCGAGCCTGTAGAGGCCGAAGGCGCGCTCACCGGCTGCGAACCGCTGGGCCTGTCTCCGGTGGGTGCGCCATCAGAATACGTCCCTGATGGCGTTCCTGGCCCAGGCGTGGGCTCGGGTGTAGGATAAGGCTCATCCCACTGGTGTGACCATTCGTATGGCCACTGACTCGGCCAATCGCTCCGCTCTGACCAAGGATCCAACCAGAAATTGTCATCTGGATACGGATACTGATACGGTCCGCGACCTCCCAGCTGTGCTGAAGAGACCGCAGCCATGGAGATGACGGCTGCGAAGGCCAGCACGAAACCTATTGCTATCTTTTTTTTCAATTATTCCACCTCACTTTTCAGTCCATGGGCTCTGCGGACTGCGAATTTTTTAGGAGGTGACCCCCTCTCCATAAGCACACATAGCCCATCAGTGATTTACAATGTTAATATGATTGGTCCTGCATTTATAACTTATCATGATTGTATCTCCAGATCGAAGCTTTACGGTCGAAAATATGCGGCCCAGATTTTTCTTGAAGCGAAATATACGGCTTCTCGGTGGATGAGGCCGACTCGATCGACATTTAAACGCGGAAATTGGCCGCAAAGCTTATTCGTCCCCAACTCTTCTAATTCACCTGCGCATATAATTGATTTATGCGGAAAATCGCAAGAGGCTATGATCTCCCTCTTACGGCAAAGATAGACTATCAAGATCGACGAGTTCTCACCGGGCGTTCCCGATCCGGCGCCTTGCCGGGCCTCTACCGAGAATGGCGCCGATCAGGACTACAATCCAGTCTCTCTGGATACGGGCAGAGGAAGCCCGTCCCCCAGGTCAAGGAGACGGAGACGGACCCATGATCCAACCGATCTGCGATCAACCGAGTGTGGTGCCCAGATGAAGCTGATTAACCTGCTCGCCACTCTGCTGCTGCTGGTCGCCGTTTCTTCGGCAGAGCTTGCGGCAGACAGAGACCGATTCGAAGTGGAACTCCATCCAGGTGAGATGACAAAAAGAACTCTCGTCCTCGAGAATTCGGGTGACAAGCCCATCTTCGAGATCATCTCGATCCCCGTGGCTGGCGAGGCGAAAGACCTGGTCACGGTGGATATTCCGAAATTTGAACCGCTCGCCCCCGAGTCCGAAGACGTCTACGACGACGAGGAGGTCAAAGTCGAAATAACCTTCTCCTCGCCCCCGGAGACGAACCCCGGAACCTATTCGGGATTCGTCTACTTCTTCGACGATACATCCTCTCTGCCGCTTCTGGTGGAGTTCGAGGTCGAGCTGACCGAGCATGAGAGCTACGGGGTGAGCCTCAGCATCGATGACGCTAGATCGGCTTCTGCGATCGTGGACCCAGAGGAGCCAGCAGAGTTCGAGCTGATGGTCAGAAACGCAGGTCTCTTCAGAGACGTCATATCGGTGGACGCGCCCCGCCTCCCCCCTCGATGGACGGCGACCCTCTTCGACGGAAGCTTCGAGGCTGTAGATCTCCCCTACAACCTCACCCTCTCTTCGGGGGTGAGCCGCGTCCTCGACCTGGAGATTTCAGGCGAGAAGCCCGGAGATAAGCGATTGATAGGAATTTCTGCGACCTCTTTGAGCGATCCTTCGAAGAACGCTTCGGTCGAGGCGGAGATTGAGGTCAACCAGGAGATCCGCGCTTATGAGGCCATTTTGAACCTGCCGGATGTGATGGTGGTCAACAGAACCCATGCCGGATCGATCAAGATCAAGCTGAACGTCGACGAGAAGATCTCGGTCCAGGTCGCGACGCCGCAATATCTGATGGTCATGCCCAAAAGCCAGGTGATATCGGTCGGAAAGATGAAGTCGGGGGTCGGCGAGTTCACCTTGATGGCCACCAAGCCCGGTCTCTTTGAGATCGAGTTTCTGCTTCACGACTCATACGGAGTTCCCCTGCCCACAGAGAGGGCCGAGGTCTGGGCGATAGATTCGGCGAAGTTCGCCATCGTTACGGGAGACGGCCTCCTCTATAGAGCCCTGGCATTATCTTACGCTGAAGGGTGGGTGAACGATACAGTGCCCGTGATCACCCTCTCCGGAGGCGAGCTGGACGAAGACGACATCGAAGAGCTGGAGGAGCTGCCACTCGCCAAAGTCGTGATCCTGGGGAACGAATCGATCGTCCCCACCGACGTCGAGAAGCTTCTCTCAGAGATGATGCCCACCGAGAGGATAGGCGGGAGCGACATCTGCGAGACATCCTGGCTCTTCGCATCGATGATGTGGCCCGAAGGCTCAGAGAAGGTGGTCCTCACGGGAACTGACGAGGCGGAGGCCTTTGCAGCATACGAGGCGGCAAAAAAGATAGGAGCGCCCCTGATTATCTGCGGCGCTGCCCTCTCGGAGGCGAGCGCGTCCGCGCTGGAGGATATGAGGGGATCGGGACTGTCCAAAGCTCTCATCTGGGGGCCCGGGATCGATGAGGCCTTGGTAGAAGAGCTGAAGGACCTGGGCCTGACCATTGAGGAGGCGGCATAATTGAGACGCTTTTTAACGCTCTTGACGTTGTTTGCGATCTTCGCGATCCAGGCTGACGCCCAGATGGAGAGAGGGACTAAGTCGGAGTCTCTGGAGGAGATAATCCTGGTGGGGGCGGGCGACTGGCGCGCTGCCGTCGTCGCGACGCCTCTGGCGGTCTGGTCGGAGGAGGGGGGCATCGAGATGAGGCCCCTTCTCATAATGCCAAGAGAGATCGAGGCGGGCGATAGGCTCGGCTGGATCAATCAGGCCGACCTCGAACGGTATGGCTCCACCTCCGCCCTACATGCCATGGCCGACGCCAACGTCTCAGCCCTGGTGATCGATGCCGAGGGCGACCTCGCGAAGAGCCTCGTCGAAGCCGCCCAGAAGGAGGGGATCGAGGCCTACGTCACCGCCACTCTGGAGGTTCCCGAAGACTCAGTGGCGGAGATCACCGACGAAGACGTGCTGGCCGCCACTGACAAAGATGCCGCCCTCAGCCTTTTGGGTGAGAGTCTCATCCAGGACCGGGGTCTGAAATCAGACACCAGATCCGGTTCTGTTCCGAAGGAGTTCAGTGACCTTTATCCCGACTCGGCCCAGATCGCCGTCACCTCCTCGGGGGTAGTCGTCGCCGACCGGCTCTGTCCTGTGGACCCCGAAGCGAGAGACCATCTCTACGACCGGGTCGAGGAGGTGATCGAGGATTACGGCGCCGATGGCGTTGTTCTGTACAAGTTCGGGTTCCTCGACGAGGATTACTGCTTCTGCGACGTCTGCAAAGAGGAGTTCTACAACGACACGGGCGTCGACCTTTCAAGAGTGGGGTCCAGCAGCTACAACAGCCAGCTCTGGAAACGGTGGAAAGAGGAGCAGGTCCGTGAGATCGTCGATGAGGTCGCGAACATGACATCGGAGCTGGGTCCCGCGAAGCTCGGCGTCGCCATCGGCGACCCCTTCGATCGGAGCGAGGGGTACAACTACGCTGAGATCTCGGATAGTGCCGACTTCGTGGTGGCAAGCCCCGTCGCGCCTCAGGATATGAAGGTGGCTGCAGAGATGACGGAAACCCCCGTCTACGTCAGGCTCAGCGACGACTACGTCGAGTACACCATATCCACCCAGAACGTCGAGGGGACGGTTGATTACATCGAAAATCTGGTGAGTGGCGGAGCTTTCGGCGTGGTCTTCGAGTACGACGTCGTCTACACCCCACTCTGGTCGGAGCTTCAGCCACCGTCCCCCTCGGTCCGGTGGCTTCTGGACCGGCTGGATGGACGGACCCTGGGAATAGGTGACGTATTCTGGACGTGCGATTCGAGGATCGATGCCAACGACAGCTTCGAGATGGCGTCGAAGATCGCCTCGAAGTGGGAGAGGTCACCCGGAGCGGTCCTGGTGGGCGACAACTACAGCGCGGGCCTCATCGGGGCTGCCATTGCCTCTTACCTCAACTGGCCCATCCTCTTCGTCGGAGACGACCTATCGAACTCAACGAAAGACGCCCTCGTCCGCCTCGGGGCGACGACAGTGGTATCTGCTGGCCCCATCTCGGAGGAAGTTCTATCGCGATTCTCCGACCTCGACCTGACGGTGATCGAGGGGGACAATGAGTTCTTGATCGAGGAGATGGGGGCCCGTGGAGACGAGGTGGAGTCGGTGGTCCTCACCAACTCTCGCGACCTGTCTCTCCTCGCACCGAAGCCGAAATCGGAGCTGAGGAGAACCAAGATCGGCGACGACCTTCTCCTGGAGGTCGAGGTGAACCCCGTCGGGATACCCTCTGAGAGGGCCGGTGAGATCGTGAGGCTGAAGGTCACCCTCAAAAACAGCGGCGATGAAGAGATCGAGGACCTGGCCTTGACAGATCTGATCCTGCCCGCGAGGTCCGTGGTCTGGTGGAGCACCGCTTCAGGAGATGTCGAGCTCGTCGATCCCCTGACCGGCGCGGAGCCTACCGCCGACAGCGCCTTTTTCGACGGATCCCTCCTGAACTGGACCCTTGATGGTCTCGGCCCCTCCGAGTTCGCCACCTTGAACCTGGAAGTGATGGTCCTTCACGCCCTCGATGCCGGATGGACTCAGCCCCTCGACAGCGGTATCTCGGTGACTTACAGCGGCATCGACGAAGACGGAGGTGAAAACGGCAAAGACGAATTCGGTGGTGACGGAAACGGCATAGAAGAAAACGGGAAGGTTAGAGGGGCCGAAGACAGGCCCTTCGTCAACATAACCTATCCGTCCAAAACCTCGCCGGGATGGTCCGAGATATCCTGGAAGGTGACGAGGCAGCCCCACCACGTGGTTCTGAACTACTACAGCCCCTCCGGCTGGATGGGGAGCCAGACCTTCGGAGACTGCAGTCCGGATAAGGTCTGCACCACCTCTGTCCTCTTCGGGAGGCCTGGAACCTGGACCTTCAACTTAGAGGCCTGGAGAGGGGATGAGTATATCGATCACCGGACCAGGAACTTCACGGTGCAAGTCCGGTCTTCTGCGAGCCCCATCAACGTGACCGCCTTCAGCCACACCAAGATCCCCAAGCTATCCCTCATATCGGCCGAGATGGCCGGGGCCAGGAGGGGGATATTGGTCGATGTGGCAAAAGATCCCCAGCATCTGGACCCCTCTGAGGTGGAGGATGATCTCCAGACTCTGGTCGACGACCTGGAGATCTCGCCAGAGTACCTGATCGTTGTCGGAGGTCCCGGATCTCTCCCCTTCATACCCACGGGAGGAAGGCAAGAGGTGGAGGCCTTTGAGTTCGATATTTATAGGGAGTATTCGATCGAGCTGGACGACGACGGCTATCAGGACGTGGCATCGGGGAGGATTATAGGTCTCAGCGTCTACGACGCATCCCAGGTGGCGGCAAGAACTCTCGCCTACGACAAGATCCAAGGCGACTGGAGAGATTCGGCCCTGGTGATATCGTCGCCCACCGACTATCCCACGTGGCCCGCGTCGCCGATCCCCCTCCGGATCGGAGAGTACCTGAGGGCTGCGGGGCTCCTGGCCGAGAACCTCCGGTGGGAGGAGGCGACCTATCAGAGGGTCTCATCGAAGATGAACAGCGGCGAGAACATAGTCTACTTCTATTATCATGGCGTCGAATGGGGCTGGCAGCTCTCCTTCTGGGCGCTGATGGACATCGTAATGGACGAGGAGCAGGTCAAGCAGCTGACCCTCGCCCCTCAGACCACCACCACCTCGGCCTGTCTCACCACCAAATTGAACGGCCGGATGATCCCCTACACCGATGGGATCGACCTGTACATCCCGACGAGGCTGGAGGACTCCATGGCCCTGGCGTTCCTGAAGGCTGGAGCCGTGAACTACGTCGGAGCGAGCGCCCTCTCCTTTATTTTCGGCTCAGATGATCATGCTGGAAGGATGTATCAGGCCCTCGTCTTCGAGAACGCCACCATCGGCGAGGCGATGACTGCAGCCAACAACCTTTACATATCGAAGATCCGGGCCACCGATGGGATCGAGATCGCAGAGATCGTCGGAATCCAGACTTGGGGCTTCTCCGTCGAAGATATGCTCAATCAGACAGTGAGCATGTATACCCTCTTCGGAGATCCTGCCTTCAGGCCGACGATCCCGAAGACCCCGGACCTCCCTTACGAGATCGAGGTCTCGAACTTGTCAGAAACGAACGCGACGGCCGAGGTTTCCGTATCGGTCAAGCCCACCTCCGAGTGGTCTGCTGACTGGATCTACTGGATCGTGGAGGACTCCTCCGACGGCTATCTAAGCCTCAACTCCCCTCCCGCCCTGGTGGGCGAGGTGATGCTGCCCGAAGACGCTGAAGAGATCGTGGTGAAGGAGAGAGGACGGGCGGTCTGGCACGGCGAAGAGCTGATCGGCTCTGAGATGCGGGTGGTCTGGCCGGTATTGAGCCCCGCCATAAACGAGAGCAGGACCTTCACCGTCGAGTACAGGCTGGTTCCAGGGGAGGTCCAGATCGTCAACGTTTCGGTGGGCTGGAGCCCCTTCTCCATCCACCTTAAACCGAAAGATCCCTCCGTCGCCAAGGCCCTCGACCGAAAGAGCTACCGGGGGATATTCGCCCTCTCAAAAGACGGCTGGAACTTCACCATCAAGGACGACCACACCGTCAACGTTACCGACCTCGAACCCGGAATGGGCTACGTCATCGATGGTGCGGAGAGCTTCTCCTTGAAGATACCCGGAAAGCCGGTAGAGCTTCCCTACATGGTGGAGCTGCACGAGGGCTGGAATCTGGTCGGCGTTCCCATGAACTCGACGGTTCCGATGGATAACCTCACCGTCAGGGCGAACCACAAGCGCTACACCTACGTTGACGCCGTCGAAGAGGGTATCGTCTCGGCCTTCTTCTGGACCTACAGGGACGGACGCTGGGTCCATCTCGAGAAGAACGAGCCCATGATCCCCGGAGCAGCCTACATGGTGGAGGCTGCTATAGAGTGCAAGCTGGAGTTCGGCTGAAGGGCCGAACTCCGCCGTTCTCGATAAAATCGTTTTTTTAAAAAAGGTCTGGAGCCATGACCGATCCCGAGGTCATGGCATCACGATTCAGGTGAAGTTACATTCGCAGCCCCTTTCGTCGCACTCCCAGAACCCGACGTTGAGCCTTCCCGCATCCTCGGTGCTGTTTCCGTTGCAGGTCACCTTGCAGGTGTAGTAGCCCTCATCGCTCTCCTGGACGTCCCTGATGATGTAGGTGCTGTTTATGGCGTTGGGGATCGCGACTCCCGCATCTGAGGAGATGCCCCTATACCACTGGTAGCTGGGGTTGTCGCAGCCTGAAACCAGCGCCCTCAAGACGGCGGTCTCGTTTGTGCATTTGGCCTCGTTCGGGACGACTACGGCCAGGTTCTCGAAGACTCTGTACTTGATCTCGTTGCTCTTGTTCGTGACGTTGAACTTCTCGTCGTGAACCTCGTACCAGACTGTGTAGTTCCCGACAGAGTCGGCGGTGAACCAGGCTCGATAAGCCCTTCTCGCTTTCACATACCAGCCCGGAACATAAGTCTTCGTCTCGCCGTCGGGCCCTTTCTCGTATATGGTCAGCACTCCGCTCTTTCCTGGAATTATCAGCTCCTTCGCATACCTGTCCTTCTGTATCACGAGTCGCGTGGTGCGGACATTGTTGCTGTACGGAAAGACTATCCAAAGGGCGTTCTCATCTGGGCCGGGCATTCCCGGATGGTCGGTGGTGTCGCCCCAGCCGAACTCTTCGCCCTCAGATCCACCGTAATCGCTGTAGAAGCTCTCGTCGATGATCCAGTCGTCGACGGGGGTGTATCCGTCCGATGAATCATCCGAAGACCCGTCCGACGAAACCTCCGATCCTGCGTTGCCTGGACCGGCGTCTTCGGAGGGCTCGTTATCTTGCGTTTCGAAACTCTGCCAAACCGGCTCATCGCTAAAATCGAGCTGCTCGTTCCAGGTGGACCACCCATCTTCCGGGGACGAGATCGTGCTATCGAACTCCATAGAGAACAGGCTTTTAGCCCCACTCTCGGCTTTGGCTACGCAACCGCTGCACTGCTGGCCGAGGGAACAAGTCGATCCGACCAGACCGATGATAGCGATTGCCATCAATAGTTTAATCGCCTTCATGCTAACAATCTCCCTGTAGTGACTTTGTAGCCTACTGATATAAAAGATTTATTTTGAAAAATTTTCTTAGTTATCGGTTCGGAGATGAACCTGGGCCTTTGAGCACATTAAAATACGAACGTCGCCAAAATTCATCTGTTCGCTCCTTGGAGGGATTAAATTGGCCAGACCTCTGATGCTCGGAAACGGCAGAATTCTGATCTGCGAGGACGAGAGAGGGACGATCAAGGACGTCTACTTCCCTCACGTCGGCCTTGAAAACCACGGCCATTCCATCAGGGCGGGGATCTGCGATCTTGATGAATCTCGCCGATGCAGCTGGTTTGAGGGATGGAGCCCGGTCCAGAGGTACAAGTCGAGCTTTCGCGAGGACTTCTTGAAGGGAGCTCCGATCCTGGTGTGCGATCTGGAGCCCGACGAAGGGGGCTTTGTCCACGGCCTGATATCGAACATCGGAGAAACGACCTTTCGAAATCCGGCCATGGAGATGGAGGTCGCCATCATCGACGCGGTCCACCCCTCAGCGGATGTCTTCTCTCGGATCTTCGAGGTCAGAAACGTCTCGGAGGCGGAGAGAAACCTGAGGCTATTTTCCAACCAGAACTACAGGATCCTGGAGAGCAAGATCGGCGAGACGGCGGTGGTGGATCGGGACGTGCTGATCCACTACAAGCGCGATCGGTACATCCTTCACGGAAGCGACCCAAAGTTCGACCAGTTTGCGACGGGAACCGCCGAGTGGCGGGGGCTTGAGGGCACATGGCGGGAGATCCTTGAGGACGGAGCCCTCAGCGGAAACCCCGTGGCTCACGGGTCGGTGGACTCGACCTTGGGCTGGACGATATCGCGGCTTGGGCCCGGAGAATCGAGGAGGGTCCAGATGTGGATCGCCTTCGGGAAGAGCTACAAATCCGTGATGGGATCCCACCGGCGGCTCAAGAGGGGAGAGATGCCGAGCGTCTACAAGGCCTCCTTCAACTTCTGGAACTCCTTTCTCGAAAGGATCTCCGTCCTTCCCGAGGCGCCCCTCATGGACCGGCTGCCAAAAAGGGTTCGAGAGACCTTTTATCGGAGCCTTTTGGTCACCGTAGCCCACATGGACATGAACGGCTCTGTCATCGCCTCTTGCGACTCGGAGATAAAGCAGTTCGGGGCCGACCTCTATTCTTACTGCTGGCCGCGGGACGCCGCCTGGGCCTGCATCACCATGGATCGGGCGCGGTATCACCACCTCAGCTGTGAGGTGTTCCAGTTCTTCTCTGAGACGATCACTGATCGGGGCTACTTCCTCCACAAGTACACCCCGGCCGGGGATTTCGGGTCCACCTGGCACCCGGTCCCCATGATCCAGGTAGACGAGACGGGCCTGCCCCTCTTCGCCCTCTACTTCAACTGGCTCTGTGCGAGGAACGTCTGGACCGCCGGGAGGTACTTCGGGTCCATCGCGTCTCCGGCAGCGGGCTGGCTCCTCCGGTCCCTGGACGAGTCCGGCCTTCCTCCTGCAAGCTTCGACCTCTGGGAGGAGAGGAAGGGCGTTTTCACCTACAGCGCCTGCACCGTCTACGCGGGGCTGTTGGGAGCCTCAAAGCTGGCCCTCGCCCTCGGAAACGACGACCTCTCCGAGGCCTGGTCGGCGGGGGCAGAGAGGGTCAAAAGAGCGATCATAAGCCACCTTTACGACGATCGGCTCGGTCGGTTTCGGCGATCGATCGAGGATCCGGCCCTCGACTCGTCCCTCTTTGCCGTCTGGTGGTTTGGGGTCCTTCCTCCCGAGGACCCACGGGTCAGAAGGACGATGGAGGCGGTGGAGCGGGAGCTATCGCGGCCGTCGGGAGGCGTTGCCCGGTACGAAGGCGACCAGTACGGCGGCCGGATGAACAGCTGGATCATCTGCACCCTCTGGCTCGCCTCGTGGCACGCTGCGGTGGGAAATTTCGAGAGGGCCCTCGAGCTGATAAAATGGTGCGGAGATCGCGCCCACCCCACTACGGGCCTTCTCCCCGAGCAGGTGGCTGGCGACGGCAGCCCGAGATCGGTTCTGCCCCTGACGTGGTCGCACGCCGCCTTCGTTCTCGCGGTGCTGGAGTATCTTGCGGCCCTCCGAGGGATAGAGGAGGGGAAGCGCGACCCCGGTAAGACCGGCTGAAATAAAATCATCCATCAAGCTTCATCCTCAGGCACCTCGGCCTCAAATCGCTCTTCGAGGCGGGATTCGAGGAGCTCAAAAATCCGATCGACTTTCTCTGAGTTCGGAAGAAACTCCCTGATCCTTTCGAGATAGGCCCGATCCTTCACCGTCACCAGAGCGGGCCAATAGTTCAGATCAAAGACCCAGCTCGCCTGGAGGAGCTTGAAGTCGTTGAGGCGTCTGAGGTTTTTCGCCTTTACGATCTCTCCGGCCATGATATCTCTGCAGACCTCCTCGCTGATCCCCGGATCGTCGGGAAGGTCCAGCTCAAGAGCTTCGTTTCGGTATCCTTCCACCTCGCACCGGTGGTAGTAGTCGAGGAGGACGGCCCAGATGTCCAGTTTATCGGCGTCCCGGAGGAGCCTGGTGAAGAAGAGGCACCGGTCCAATTCCTCCTCCGGGAGGGCGGCCCGGTTGTGGTAGGATATCGCCTTGAGGATGAGGTCCCGCTCCGACGGTTCGAGGGCATCGAGGACCCGCTCTTCGATGAGGACCTTCACGGAGAGCGCAGCGTGGTCGCAGGATCTGCGGTCAGAGAAGGTTTTGTACCGAGCATACTGGGGAAAGCGGCCGAGGTCGTGAAATAGGGCCATCGCCTCCGCGAGGCGGAGGTCCTCATCGTCGAGGCCGAGGGCGCGGCCGATCTCGCGGATCTCGCCGCGGACGCGGCGGGTGTGCTCCTCTTTCAGGACTATGTTTCTGTCATCTTCGGGATCTCCGGACTTGAAGGTCTGAACGTACTCGGAAAACCAGTGGGAAAGATCATTGACGGTCTCTTCGTCCATCCTGGCCCCCAGATCTTCAATCCTCGAAGGCGACGATGTAGACGCCGTCCTCCCGCTTCTGCCCCTTCACCAGCTCGCAGTGCCTCAGGATCGCGAACTGGTTTTCCAGCTCTTCAGGTGGTAGGGCAAACTTTTTTGCGATATCCTCCCTGGTGGCCCCGCCCTTCGAGACTATGAACTCGTAGATCTCCCTCTGGACGTCGGTGAGCCCCTCAGCCCCGACCAAGCCCGCCTTCTCCCTCAATATCTTCTTGGACCGGACGGCCCAGGGGTCGCAGACCTTGATCCTCTGATGGGCGTTGATGTAGCAGTTCTCGCAAATCCGGCTCCCGCCCTCCTCGATGAGATCCTCGGCGGGAAAGTCGCGGCCGCACCTTTCGCACTTTGCCAAATCCTCATTTTCCGTCATTATGACACCACCGATCCGGTATTAGCGGCTCATCTCAAATAGGCCTTTCCCAAATTCGAATCAATCCAAAAATTGAAATGTGTTGCGATCCAATAATGAGTAGAGGATAGTGAGTACAGGCTGAAGTTCTCAATCGGCCTGATGGAGAGCTTTTCTCAGAGGATGATAGATCATGGCAGAGGAGACCAACAGGAACCTTTTGATCGCCGCAGGCGTCATCATAGTGATCCTCCTCGCCCTCCTTGTCCTGGAGATCGGGAGGGACGGTTTTGGTCAGACCAGCTGGCAGGGCTCCGGATACGGGGGTCGGGGACCGGGGATGATGAGTTGGGGCGGTTCCGGATATGACCGATCCGACGGATACGGTCCCGGGGCGATGGGGCCCGGAATGATGGACGGCTTCGGTCGCCGATACTATTCGGGAATGATGGGCACAGGATCAGGCGGCATGGGGATGATGGCCCTTTACTTCCCGGATGAGGTGCCGATATCCGAAGACGAGGCGAGAAGCCTTCTTTCAGCCTTCGCGGCCGAGTTCGGCGACGATGTGGAGTTGAGGGACTTCATGGCCTTCAGCAACAACTACTACGCCCAGGTCGCGGACGCGAAGACGAATGAGGGGCTGGCCGAGATCCTGGTGGACAGGTACTCGGGGGCGGTCTACCCAGAGCCGGGACCGAACATGGCCTGGAACTCCCGGTTCGGCCTCTGGCAGGCCAGCTCTGAACCGCCCAGATACGACCTGGAAGGAGCAAGAGGTCTGGCCGAAACCTTCCTTTCGGGGTACCTCCCGGGCTCGGGGGTGGTGGGGTCGGCATCATTCCCAGGCTACTATACGTTCGACTTCGGCCGCGGCGAGGTCGAGGGTATGCTCAGCGTCAACGCCGAGACGGGCGACGTCTGGGTCCACACCTGGCACGGCTTCTACTTAGGGGGTCACGAAGAGGAAGAGGGATCATGAAGGGGACGGCCATCATTGGAACGGCGAATCGTGAGGATCGACGTCATCTGACGTTAGATAGCATCACCATCAGACGCCGCAACCTTTGAGGAGCGCCTCGTATCGCTCCTTTATCCTCTCGACGATGTCCATATCGTAGGGCTGGTGGGTCGGAACCTGGATCTCGGCCGCCAGCTCTTTGTAATCGGGGGCGGCCGTTATACCGTTCTCGTCTGTGGGAATTCCGAGGTCCAGGGCGATCTCCTCGATCATCGGCGATAGGGGTTTTATTGGGGGGGCACCCTTCGCCCTTTCCCTGTAATCTGCGAGGAGGGAGTCGATCTCCTCCAGGAGGGCTGTGGTCTTCTCGGGATCGGACCTGCCAGACGTTTCTGCGATCAGGTTGATGCTCTCCTTCAGCTGGGTGAAGGTCCTGACGGACGCCTCGATAAGCTCCCCCGAAAAGTGCTCTTTCGCCCTATCCTCGTAGCCTGGGGCTATGACGAGAAGGTCGAGCCTCTTCATCAGCTGGATGTCGTTTTTGTAGGGCTTGTAGGGGTTCGCGACTGCAAACTCCAGGCCCATCCGCTCGGCGAGGCTTCGATACATGGGGGTGACACCGAGCCTCTTTCTCTCCTTCATCACCCTCTTGACGAAGTCGGGGTCGTCGAAGTCGAGGCCGAAGTACTCGGCGAAGCTCTTGGTGGTGGTGATGATCTTCGTCCTCCCCTCCTTCTCGGCCTGGATCAGCCCCAGGTCCTCCAGCTCCTTGACGTGGCCGTAGCTCTTGTTTCCCCGGAGCCTTGCAAGCTCGCTCTGGGCTATCGGCTGGTTGTAGGCGATGATGGCCAAAGTTCGAAGGAGCGGCGCCTCCAGCTCCTTCGGGCCGACTTTGCTCACCCGGTCGGCGACGGAGGATCGGACCTGCATCACGAACCGGTCCTCAAACTCCCTCACCTCGATCCCCCCACCCCTCTCGGAGTAGTCCCGGACGAGCCCCTCGGCCAGGGTCCTGACGGTCCTGATGGGTAGATCCGTCACCTCCGCAATCTCCCCGATCGAGAGGGGCCTTCCGGCTGCGAAGAGGGCGGCCTCCACCACCGCCGCCAGGTCTTCCTCCTCGGATGACAAATCAGATCCACCTCATGCGAGCGGCTCCCCTTTCCCGTCGGGGTGCCTGGATATATAAAGCTCGCCGAAGAGGGTCTCCTGGGAGAGCCAGATCTCCCTCCTCCCCGCCATGAATAGAAGGGAGACGTAGTTCAAAACGTCGTTGCCGATATCGGAGAAGGCGACCCGATCCTCGGCAGCAAGCCTCTCGAAGATCACATCTCGGAGGGATCGGATCCGATCCTCGATCCCCTCCTCGTGGGCCCGTTCCATCGCCTCCTCCACCGTCGGCTCGGGCTTCTCCCTGGTCCTGATGACCTTCCTATCTGCGACCGTCTCGGCCCTCTTGAGTTCCGATATCAGCTCTTCGAGGGTGACGGGCCTTCTCGTCCTTCTCCGGATCGGCGGTGCGGGAAGGCCTTCGACGGTCCGCCTCCTGAAGACGGGGACATCGTCGAACTCGTCGAAATAGTCATCTTCAGGCTCCTCGTCCCCCTCCTCGATGGAGTCGGACTTCATCCTGAGGAGGATGCTGGCGTAGAGGAGGGTTCTTCCCAGGGCCGGAAGGTCTCTATCCCCCATCGACTCGATCCTCTCCAGGAACTTCTCGGTCACCTGGGCGAGGTCCACGTCCCAGGGGTCGATCTCACCTTTCCTCGCCAGGTCCAGGAGGACCTGGACCGGGTCGGGCTCCAGGCCGAAGGGCTCCGGCAGGTCCAAGACATCGATGACGGAGCTCAGTTCAGACACACCCCCGTCACCGTGGATATGTTGTTCTCCTGCATCGTCACCCCGACGATGTACTTCGCCTCCTGGATCATCGGCTTTCGTAAAGATACGACGATGAACTGGGCCATCTCGGCGATCCCTTTGATCAGCTTTGCCACCCTCTCGACGTTGGCCCCGTCCAGGAACATGTCGATCTCGTCTAAGGCGTAGAAGGGCGCGGGCCTGAACCTCTGGATGGCGAAGATGAAGGAGAGGGCGGTGAGGCTCTTCTCGCCCCCGGACATCGCCTCCAGGCGGTGGAAGGCCTTCCGGGCGGGCCGGGCTCTGATCGTCATGCCTCCGGCGAGGGGGTCCTCATCGTTCTCCAAGACCAGCTCCCCCTCGCCATCGGAGAGCCTGTGAAACGTATCCCTGAAGTTCTCGTTGATGCCATCGAAAGCGGCCATGAAGGCCTCCCGCTTCATCTCCTCGTACCGATCGAGCTTCGCGAGAAGGTCTTCTCTCTCCCTCGAGAGCGTCTCCCGTCGGTCCCGGAGCGTCTCCCGCCGGTCGAAGACCCGGTCGTACTCCTCGATCGCCAGCATGTTCACTGGCTCCAGCTCCTGCATCGACCTCTCCAGGGCGTTGATCTTCCTGATTATCGTCTGGCTCTTGGGAGGCTCCTCTGAGACGTCGATACCGCAGGCCTCGATCTCGGCCCTCAGCTCGTCGGCGGCAGACCTCATCTCCTGGCTAGCGCCCTCGGCCGCCGCGATCCGGGCCCGAACCCGGTCCAGCTCCCGGTCGGTGGAGTCGACCTCCCGGCTCTTGGCCATCGTCCTGTCGAGAAGCCGGCTTCTTTCGCCCTTCAGGCCTGAGAGCTCCTCCTCGATCTCCCTCTCCTTTCGGGCCAATTCGGTGAGGGCGAGCTTCGCCTCTTCGACCTTCTCGGCCGCCGCGCTCTTCTTCTCGATGGCGGCCCTCTTCTTCCCCTCTCGCGCCTCTTTTCTTGCGGCAAGCTCCGCCTTCCGAGATGAGCAGCTCTCAAGCCTCAGCCGATCGCCGGTGATCTCGGCCTCGATCTCGGAGACCCTCCGCTCAAGCCCCCGGATCTCGGACTCCAGGCCGTCGGCGAGGGCCGATAGCTCCGGGATCTCAGAGCCCGCAAGATCTCTTTCGAGAGCCTTTGCCCGCTCCTCGTGGCCCCTCGATTCGGCCTCTATCTCCCGGATCGCCCGCTCGAGGGAGTCGAGCTTCTCCCTCACCTCGGCGGCCTCGGCCTTCAGATCGGCGAGCCTCTTCTCGCGGTCCTGGACGGACCGTTCGAGCCGGAGCTTCTGGCCCTCGATCTCCTCGGCCCGGATCTCGATCCGCGAGACCTCCCGGGCCTGCTCCTCCATCTCCCTTCGAACGGCGGACGCCTCGCTTTCGACCCGGTCGAGCCTCTCGATCAGCGCCTCCCTCTCGGCCTGGCAGGCCAAGACCTTCCTCGTCGCCTCTTCGAGCTTCTGCCGCTCGTCGGCGGCGAACTTGAGCCTGGACTTGAAGTGGCCCCCGGTCATGGCGCCACCCTTCTCCACCAGCTCCCCCTCTAGGGTCACCATCCGATACCGGCCCATCAGCCTGCGGGCCGTCGCCAGGTCACGCACCACCAGGGTGTCCCTGAAGACGTGCCAGAATGCCGGAAGAAAACGGGGGTCGAAGCCGACGAGGTTTAGGGCGTAGTCGATGACTCCAGATTCGTTCGGCGGAGCCGGTGGGGTGCCCGAAGCCATCTTGTTGAGGGGAAGGAAGGTGGCCCGTCCGGCCTTCGACCTCTTCAGGCTCTCGATCGCCCGGGCCGCGTCTCCGTCGGTCTCGGCGACGATGCTCTGAAGCCTCGCCCCGGCCGCTACCTCGAGAGCCGTGGCGTGTTCCTCGCCGACGTCGCCGAGCTCTGCTATCGTTCCGTACAGGCCGGCGAGCTGTCCAGAACTGATGGCCGACCTTATCGCCTCCACCGCCCGACTGTAGCCCGAACCCTCCCCCGCTGCCCGGAGGCTCGCCTCGGCCCTCGCCTTCTCCATCTGGAGCTTCTGAAGCCGCTCGTCGACCCCGCCCATCTCCCGCCTTATCGATATCCGCGCGGAATCGAAGTCGTCCCTCTCCTCTTCGAGAGAGGATATCCGGTCCTCAAGGCTCGTTCTATCCCGAACTATCCTCTCCTTCTCCCGGCCGAGGCCCGCCATCGTCTCCTTCGCCTCGGAGATCTCAAGGGCCGCCTCCTCGCCTTCGATCGATCTCCTTCTCGCGGCATCGAGGTGGCGGTCCCTCTCCCGCATCAGGTCTGCCGCCCTCGACTTGGCATCTTCCCACTCCTTTTTGACGGCGGAGAGCTGGTCTCTCAGCTCAGCGTACCGGGCGTCGGCTTTGGCGATCTTCTCCCGGTAGCCGCCGAGGGTCTCCTCCCGCTCGGCGATCTCGGCGAGGATGCTCGCCTTCCGGATGGAGCCGTCCCTGACCTTGGTGGAGAGGTCCTCCGCCTCCCGGCCGAGCCGGTCGGCCTCCAGGTAGTCAGACCTCTGCTCGGCCTCCAGATCGGCAATCTCGGCGTCGGCCATCTCGATTCTGTTCTCCTCGGCCTCGATCGAGCCCTTCCTCTCCACCATCTGCCGCTTGACCTCGATCTGCTCGTCCTCACCCTTGTAGGTGATCTCAGAAGCCAGCACCTTCAGCTCCTCTTCGAGGTCGGAGAGCTCCGCCCTCTCCCGATCGAGCCTTACGGAGAGCTCCTCATCTCTCGTCCGGAGGCCCTCTCCCTCCCTCTCCAGGTCCGCCAGGTCGGATTCTGCCTCTTTCAGCTTCGCCAGAAGCAGGAAGGCCTCCTGGCGTCGTTTCTCTTCTCGCTGGGCCTGGTAGGCGAGGGCCCTGTCCCTCTCCTCGGAGAGCCTTCCGAGCTGGGACTCGACCTCCTCCAGGATCACGTCGCCCCGGTCGATCCTCTCCCTCACCACCTCCAGCTCCTCGAGGGCCTTCTTCTTCTTCTCGTCGAACTCGGCGACGCCGGCGATCTCGTCGATGATCCTCCTCCTCTCAAGGGGCGACATCTCGATGATCCTGGTGACATCCCCCTGCATCACCACGTTGTACCCCTCGGGAGTGATCCCGGCCCGAGAGAGATGGTCGTGGATCTCCGTCTGGGTGCAGGGGTTGCCGTTAAAATAGTAGATGCTCTGGTACTTGTTTTTGGTCAGCCTGACCTTTCTCGATATCTCGATGACGTCTTCGTCCACGGGAACTGTCCTGCTGGAGTTGTCGAACTTGACGGTCACCTGGGCGAAGTCGGGGTTTTTGCCGTTGTCGCCCCGGTATATGAGGTCGGGGAGCCTTTCGGCCCTCATCGCCCTGCTGGACGAGAGGGATAATGCGAAGAGAAGAGCGTCGACGACGTTGGACTTGCCGCTCCCGTTGGGACCGGTGATGGCGACGAAGTCGTTATGGAGGGGTATCACTACCTTCCTGCCAAAGGACTTGAAGTTTCTGAGCTCGATCTCCTTGATGTGCAACCTCGACCACCCTTTGCTACTCCGTCCCAGCCGGGGAGGGCTAATAAATCTCCCGGCCCGGAAATCTCGGGGCGCGTTCGTCCCCGAGAACCCCCTGGTCGATCTCTAACCGGAAAATCCTTTGTATCTTCTCATTAAAATACCTATTCAAGGCCGTATACAAGGCCGTATATCTCGTTTTCCCCGTTTCGACGGGTTTTTTTCCGAAAGCCGAGGTGGAGCCCGCCCCCACAAGACGCCTTCTGCTGGCAGCCGCGACCTTTCCGGGATCGTACGCCTTCGTCCCAGGTTGGATCGAAGATGGATTGATTAATTAATGAGAACCGACAACGGTCCTCCAGAGGCTGGTTTATTGTTGGAGTTTCTGACCTTCGCCGTGAGCCTGGTCGCCCTATACTACGGGGCGAAGTCGATCACCGAGAGCGCCGTCCATTTTGCCAAGGTCTTGGGCGTATCCGAGTTCGTCATAGGGGCGACGGTCGTCGCCTTCGGCACGGCCCTTCCCGAGTTCTCGACCTCCCTTGTGGCGATGCTCGTCGACGGTGGCAGGCCGGAGATCGCGGCGGGAAACGTCCTGGGCTCGATCCTGGCGAACACCGGCCTCGCCCTGGGTGCAGCGGCGATGTTCTACGGGATATACATCGACCGGAAGATCCTGGAGACGGACCTCTCCTTCCTTCTCGCCTCGATGCTGGCGGTATTCGTTGTATTCATCGACTTCAAAATTACCTGGATCGAGGGGATCTTTCTGATCGCGATCTACCTCTCCTTCATCCGCCACGAGATCAGTGAGCACCGAAAGAGCGAGTCGAAGGGAAGCGAGAAGTTCAGGCCCCGCTACCTGGCCATCTTCCTCGCGGGGATCGTGCTGCTCTCAGTCGGCGCAAACTACATGATCGAGGCGATCCGGACGATCTCCACGACTTTGGGATTATCGGAGGCTGTGGTGGCGGTGATCCTTCTTGCGGCGGGGACATCTCTACCCGAGATCAGCACCGCCATCGTCGCCGCCAAGAACGGCCGGGGCGACATCGCCATGGGCGACGTCCTCGGCGCCAACACCTTCAACGCCCTGATAATCCTCGGTTCGGTCTCATTGGTTCAGGACGTGGCCGTGAACGAGGCCTTCATCTCCACCACCCTCCCCGTCGTCGTCCTCATCAGCCTCCTTCTCGGGTTCATGGTCCTGGGAAATCGGATCACCCGGTTTGAGGGGAGCATGCTGGTGGCGATATACTTCCTGGAGATCATCACGATCCTGACGATCCTCTGAAAAAAAGAAATTTTAGCTCGATACTATCTTCTGAATCAACGCCATCATCCCCGGTTTTCCGCCTTCGCCAGAAACCGATGGCGGCGTCGGCGTGCACATGCCGAGGGAGCCAAACATCTCCTTGTTGAACCGGTCGGTGATCTCGTCGAAGATCCTCTTGTAGGCGACGCAGTGGGGGTCGACGCCCAATAGCTCCCCGCCCGAAGGCGCTATGGCGTTGTAGGGGCACCCGCCCCGGCAGTATCGAATGTGGCGGCACCCTTTGCACTCTATGTCCACCCGCTCCTTGAACTCCTGCATCCGCCTTCCCGCCTCAGACCCCTTGAGGTCGGCCTGAGTCGGGCGGTCCCGGACGTGCCCCATCACCCATTCCGGCATCCCCACGAACCGGTAGCATGGATAGATGCTGCCGTCGGGGCCCACCGCGAAGGTGTCGTCCATGCAGTCGACGTAGGTGCAGACCGTCCCCCGGCCCGTGAAGACGCATCGACAGAGGTCGTTGATGTTCCTGATCTCGATTTTGTCCATATTCTCCAGGTACTTGTCCAGGAGGTAGACGAGAAGCTCTCCGTACTTTTCGGGATCGAGCGCCCACTTATCGGGGTCGTCGCTCTTCAAGGAGGGGAGGGCTGGATGAAGCTTCAAGGTGAGGCCGTTCTCCAAAAAGAAGTTGAATATATCCTCCTTGAAATCGATCGAGTAGGAGGTGAAGGTGCAGATGAACTGGACGGAGAGGCCGTGATCTTTTGCGATAGCGTAGCCTGCCATCGTCTTATCGAAGTACCCCTCGGACCTCTGGAGGTCGTTCAGCTCCTTCGGGCCGTCGAGGCTTGAGCCGATGGGGATCTGGTACTCGGCGAGAACATCGGCCAGCTCCGGGATCATCTTCCAGAGGTTCGTCTGGAGGGCGAAGGCGATCTTCATGGGCCGAAGGCCCTGGGTGATCAGGGCCAGAGCCTCGCGGTAGAAGTCGGCTCCCGCGAGGAGCGGCTCGCCGCCGTGGAAGGTGAAGGTGACGGGGTCGTCCCGGAAAACCTTCAGCCATTCGACGATCTCTTTTACCGTATCGATGGTCATGACGGGAGACTTCTCGTCGGAGCTCCAGCAGTAGCTACAGCTGGAAGGACAGCCCAGCGTGGGGATGATCATCACGTGAAAAGGCCTTTTCTGAACCACGCTTTTTTGGTCGTATTCAAGGTACTAATAGTTTTCCGGATCGTGGTTTTTCTTTTTGTCTTGCGATCATGAGGAGGGATCGATGGGGTGATCGGCTGCCGGCATAACCGGCGAGCTGAGCCTTCAGCCACAATCCCTCCCTAATTGATGGAAAAAATGAGCGCCCATCCCGTTCAGGGCTCAAGGCAAAAGTCCGTCCCATCGCAGCTCGTGCAGGTCAGATCCTCGCAGGCAGTCTCGTCCGACCCGCGCCCGTAATGTTCGAACTCCCAGTCGGGAAGCTGCCAGCCGTCGCAGGAGACGGGGCCGCCCTCTCCATTGACTGCCCCTACATCGATGACACAGGTGGAGCTGACCGGCTGCACGACAGATCCGTCGACGGATCTGGCATCCACTCCCACGGAGTTTACAAACCTCCCGCCGCTTTGGGCCAGGGCGGAAAACTCGATCGTCTTCGTCTCATAAGGCTCGATATCGACGAGGTTCCAGACGATGATCCCATCCTCGTAAGACGCAAAGGGCATCGACGATTCGAGGAGTTCCATGCCTGCAGGCAACCGATCGGTCACTGTGGCGACCCTCGTCGCATCCTCTCCGTTCTTGATCTCGATCTCGTACATGACGATGGCATCGTTCGTCTCGTCAACTTTGGCGCTCGTCTCGACCGATACAGGACCTTCCGGACAGCACGTCAGCCAGTCGACCTCCAGGGCGCTGAAGTTTGCGGCACAGATCTGCTCGTCGCCGCTGCCTGCGCAGACGATGACCCTGTTCGTCATCTCGTGGTCGGTGCAGTCGGTGACGTCCAGCTCGATCTCGATCTCTGCAACGTCGCCGATGGCCAGGTGGGTCAAAGTCCAGTTGGAGCTTGTGGCCGTCTGTTCCGTAGGTCTGAGGGAGGCGCCGACGTACTCGGATCCCGGCGGGAAGAGGTCCTGGACAAAAACCGGTCCCACGGCCCGGTTGCCGTCGTTCTCGATGGTGATGGTGTAGGTTGCCACCTTGGCGACCTTGGAGCCAGAGATGGCCCTGTTAGAGACCCCCTCCAGGGCCTTCTTGACGTTCAGGTGGGGTCGGTCGTACTTCGGCACGCCGGATATGAGAAGCCTCCTCGCGATCGAGTAGTCGCCTTCGTATATCTCGTCGAGGTCGATGACGGGCTCGCCCCTCGCCGTCGTCGCGTTCTCCGAGGCGTTGGCGTAGATCGCCCTGTACCTCGCCCGACCGGAGAAGTTCGCCTCGGTGTTCATCTCGTTGAGGCCCTTTGCCACCGTCACCTTGTCGAGTTTGGCGAGGCTGGTATACTCCTCGCCGATGTAGCTGGTGCCAGGAGTCATGGAGCGGATTCCTTCCTTCCACTTGAGGGATGAGCCCTCGGCAGGGGCGTATACAAGGCTTATGTCTTTTGCGATGTAGTTGGTGTAGGTCTCGATCTCCTCTTCGGAGTCGTAGGGGCCTGTGCCGTACTCGTAGCTTCTCTGGCTCTCGCCAACCCGTTTATCGACGGCGACGAGCCCCTCACCAGAGGCCGACCTCTGCGAGCTGACGGCCGAGCCGTACTCATCGGTCTTCTCGACGATCCTGAAGCTTCCGGAGTAGGCCTCCCTGGACTCAAATAGGGGTGTCGCCTTGAAGGTGGAGTTATTTGTGGGCATCTTCAGGAAGCTGATGTGGCCCATCCCGTCGAACTCGGAGTCGATCTCCATCAAAGACTCGTTCTCGTCCAGACGCATCCGAGTGTCTCGGTCGATGGTGGATGCGTACCGATACGATTCGCTCATGGAGGCTCCGGTGGCTCGGTTCTTGGCGGAAGCCTCTTCGGTCCATTTTGAGGAGTAGGTGACGGTTCTGTTGTTGTAGAGGCCCAGGGTGGTGGTGGAGTGGGCGGCGGACATCTCTTTTTCAAGGGAGATCCTGTCGTGTTTCGTTTGCATCTTCACGAGGTCGGCGCTCTCGTAGCTGCCCGAGCCGTGCTCGCGGGTCGAGAGCTCGCTCCCCGCCTCCCCCAGGACGGTGACGGTCTCGCAGTCGGAGACGGTCTCGGTCTTCCGAGTCGTCCCATTGAGGAAGGAGACGTAGACGCAGTTTTTGAGGGGGTAGGGGTCGAGGGTGGTGGAGTAGTCGTCGGCGACGTTGACGAACCCCTCTCCGGTGACGTCGCTCTCTGAGGTGAACTCGAAGTCCTGCTCTTCGGGGACCTTCACCACCAGGGTTATCACCTCCGATTGGCCGGGGTCGATCCGATCGAAGCGCCAGAGGCCGTCGGCGTCAGGGGGGGGCGATGCCGATTTGAACTCCACGGGCCTGTTAAAGACGTCTTTTACGACGATGTTCGTCGGCGAGACGGCGTGGGGGCCGGTGTCGGTGTTGTGGATCTCGATCTTGTAGGTGACGTCCTCACCTCGGGAGACGGTCTTGTTGAGGGCGGTCTTCTTGACGAAGAGGGGGTCGGTGCAGAAGGGTATGGAGAGCTCTGCGGAGCCTGAGACTGCCCCGCCAAGGGAGTCGGTCCCTCTGACGGTGGCGTTGTTTCTCAGGGGGCCGGGGAGGTCGTCGGAGGTGACGGTGTAGTCTGCAGAGCCGGTGGCGGTCTCGCCGGGCTCCAAGGCGGCAGCGTCCAGGGATATCGCGCCGAGCCGGTCGTCGGTGAGGTTGAGGCCTGAGATGGCGACGAGGCCGAGGTTATCGACGGTGTAGGTGTATGTGATCGTCTTTTCCACGACGACGCTATCTGAATCGCATTCGATCGTCAGGTAGAGGTCTGAGAGGCCCTGGACGAGGATCTTGGAGTAGGACCGCTCCTGGGGGTTCTCGCCTGCGGTGCTGGTCCAGGCGAGGTCGGTCTCGGGTCCCGATGTGAGCCCGTCGGCGGATTCGGATTCGGAACCTGAGCCATCCCCGCCATCTATCGTGGCCTGATAGGTCAGGGTGACTGGGCTAGACCCGGTCCAGGACTGGTCGATCTCGTCGAAGTGCCAGGTGACGGCACCATCACCACCCTCCGCCACCGATCCGGCGGGGCCGGAGGTGATGGCGGCAGAGCCGGAGACGAGAGAGAGGCCAGCGGGCAGAGACTCGACGACGTCGACGTCGAAGGCTCCGGAGTGGCTCTCTTGGGTGTGGTAGATGTTGCTGGTGTAGACGACGATCTCGCCGCCGCCTTCAGCGGCCTCCATGGTCGCCTTTTTGGCGATGGCGAGGTCGGGCTCGATGACGCTGACCGGATCGATCGTGCCTGAGAACTCGCGATCGTTTCCGAGGCCGTCGTCGTACGAGAGGGTGGCCGTCGTCGGGAGGAGGACGACGCCGTCCTGATTCTCCGGGAGGTTGGCGACAATAGCGACGAATTCCACACGGAGGTCGGAGTCTAGGGTGTTGTTCACGGTCCCGAAGTCCAGGAGAAGAGAGAGGGCCCCGGTGCCGTCCGCCGGCCCGGAGGTCGTGACGGCTGGGGAGCTGGAGGTCCCCGAGGTCGTGAGGCTCTCGGGCTGGTAGATCAGCCCCTCTGGGACGTTGACGGATAGGTTGACGTTGTAGACGACGGAGGCCGGGAGGTTGCACTTGATCACGTAGACGCCGGACTCGTTGCCACCATCGTCGCCGCTGCCGTCACCGTCGGCTACCGCCACCGATGACGTCAGCGAGGCTGCGGCGAGGGCCGCCAAGATCAACAGCATCACCAGGGGCCGCGCCCATCTTCTCCATCCGTCCCCAAACTCAGGTCCCCTCCTCATGTCTCCAGTTCCTCCTCACTCAAACCGTGCCATTAAAGCTCACATTAATGATCGAATCGATTATGATTTATAATATTATATAACTACATATTGGCAGCCCTTGGTAGGGCGGCCAGGACGCTCGTCAGCTATCAACCGGTTGCCGTGAAGGTTACCACGATCCTGTAGACGCAATCGGGTGCAGAGACAGGGTCACTCCAGGAGACAGTCTGGTTGAAAATGATGGGAATAACCTCCGCTCCTATTAGATCATCGCCATTGGCGATCTGTCCCCCATTGTCGAGGGTGACGCAGGAGCCAGTACCATATGAGCCTCCAGCAGTAACCCCCATGTAAGCCCTGAGTTTCGTGCTTGAGTTGTACTGGCTGTTGCTGTAATTGGTCATCTTCCCCCCAGTAGTAGGATTTGTATCTGAGACGCTCACAGACCAGCTGCCACTAGCTAGTATCGAGAGGCTACTTTGTACAGTGTTGTCCTGGCCGGGAATGAGGGGAAAGTCGCCGATGTCACCCGGCGCAGAAAATGACAATATAAGGCCCCCTGCTATCGGCATCTCCCCGCTGGCCGTTTCCCCCGGAGCTTGGGCGGAGGTCGGACTCAACAGAAGAGTGAGGAAGATGAAAGAGAAGGCGAGGACCGGTTTCCATTTCGTCATGAATATCATCTCGTTTAAGTTCTGATCTGTCGTTTATTGGACTCTTGGATAAATTTTTCGCTGGCGATGTCACCGAGTGGGGGTGGGCGCTCCGTCGTGGGCGCCCAAATTCCCCGCCGGGCTTCTCGATCACACCTCGAAGGTCGCCTCCTCGGTGTCCAGTACCGTTCCGTCCTCCTTGACCACCGACACGTCGACGGTGTAGGTGCCGGGGGCGAGGCCATCTTCAAAGGAAAGCTTAAAAAGTGTTGAATATGTTGGAATTGTCGGCTTAACCGTGAGTTGACCCAAGACCGTACTCAAAACTACGCCATCTTCGTTCTTTATAATGGCTTCTGCCAGAGCGTTATAATGATGGTTTCCAGTGTTTTCGAATATCATCGACAAAACCTGATCATCGACTTTTACACTCTTAATTTCACCGGTTTCTATCAATTCCGTACCAGAGATTGTTAGACGGACTGGAACGTTGGCAGCTAGTGATATGCCAATGCCGCCTTCACCTATAGGAAGGGTACGGATGTTTACAACTGCATATCTACCACCATCCTCCACATCAGATGGCATCGTTCCAGATACAGTCACTTTTTGGGACTCTCCGGGTTCAAGATGGAAACTTTTTGGAGATACTTCCACAAATGTCCTTGCGCTGTAGCGGCTGGTATCAAGATCATCCGCAAGATTGGTTATACTAATGCCTGGTGTTTGGCCGTATCCAAAGACATCCACAAGTACATCAATTGGACTGTCTGTATCGCGGATGCCCACGGTGATCTCATGTTCGAATGACTGACCTGGGGCGACTTCTGCATCAAACGTGACACCTGACACTGTGAGGCCAGCGGACACTGGAGAAACGACCACCACAAAAAGCATGGCTATAAATGCGCATGCACCGAGTATGCATTTAATGCGGTCCATATTTTATACCTCTTTATTAATAATATTTCAACGTTATGGTGTCTTGAACGCAATAGTTATCATTATAAATAAAACAATGGCATGAAGCCAATCGTGCATCTTTGCTACACATTCAGCGTTCATGCCACGCCACCTCCACTTAAGGCTGTATCTCCCATTATGCTATTGTGAAGGTTACGACGATCCGATATACGTCCGAACCACCGAGATGTGCATCATTCCAGGCAACATTTTGGCCGAACGTGACTGTTATTCCCGACTCAGCTCCAGATCCTGTTGCAACTGCTTGGTCTGATGTCAGATCCGCATAATCTGTATAACCCGTGTCAGTTGACTTAATCTGCATGTTACTTGCTAGCTTGACCTCTGGTTCTACATAAGCACTACTGGAATACTTGGACATGTAGCCCTTTGTATGACCTGTGCCTGAGTCAGCTGATGCAGTTACCGTCCAAGCTGTGTTGGCATTGACGCTGAGTGTTCCTGTGTGCGTTACAGGTTGGGTAGCAGAAGGATCAAGTCCAAATGCAGTGTTATCTGCAGGATGGGCTGAGATCTCATACGTTTGCGTTACATCTCCTGATATCTCAGTTGTATCCTGCGCCGCTCCCGTCCCCACCAGCAGCGCGGCCATGAGGACGGCCAGTCCAATACTATTCCATATTCTGCTCATATAGATCCTCCTTTATTCAAAGAGATACAACCAACATTCGGCAAGGAGTTCCCCTTAAAGTTTCTGCTAATGCATTTAAATATAAGAAGAAGTTCGGCAGAGTTCCCGGCTAATATTTATATTTCTCAATCATGTGATTAGTGCTATATCATGGAAAATATGCATCAAAACTGAATTATTGCTATTCCAAAATTAACATTTTAGGGAGTTGGCCCCCACCACCACCACCGGGAGACTTCCAGGGCCGGGCCACAGCTGCCCGGTTGCGCCCCGGAGATTCGCGATGCTCAAGAAAAATGCTTGCGGAATGCTCAGGTTTGCGCCGCGCCCCCTGAGGGCAATTTTCGCCATCAATCGGGCGTATCGGCGGAAGATCAGCCCGCAAACTGCGAGCGGTGATTTCTGAGTTCCCTCCGCCGTGCCGCAGGAGGCAGGGCATGATTGTCATGCTCAGAGATGATAGCCAGTTCTAGCTCGTTGTGGGGGGTTTGCCTTTCTGCAACACCGGAAGGAAGTTTCCGGTCAACTACCATAACAGTAATTTTATGAAAAATGGTTGGGCGCAATCGGCTCGTCTGGCGCTCATTTTTCGATGAATATAATACAGCATCGCCGTGCAGAATTCGTACATCAACCCTCGCAAGATCCGCGCCGTCCGGCGAGCATCCCGTCACCCGCGCGCCAGTTGGGGGGGGAGGGGCCATCGGAGGCCGAGGAGGAGGAGGAATTGAGATGTAATCTGAGCGGCGTGAAGCTGATCTCTTCGACCGACACCCTAACATGCGAGGAGATGCTGATAGTTAGCAGATTATGCAACGAGTCGAGATCATCGCTTCTGGACACGTCCAAAGGGTCGGCTTCCGGGACCTCGTCGAGAAGATCGCCCAGGACCTCGGCCTCTCCGGCACCGTCGAAAACCAGGAGCCCTACGACGTTGCGATCGTGGCCGAAGGTGAAGAAGGTGCCCTGAAGGAGTTTGTGAAGGCTCTCAGGGTCGAGAAGGGACAGATCCAAGTCAGGGACCTTGAAGTTCGCTGGGAGAAGGCCACCGGCGAGTTTCCCTACTTCAAGATCCTGAGAGGAGACTGGCAGGAGGAGCTGGGGGAGCGCTTCGACGTGGCGGTGGGGCTGCTCTACAGAAGCGCGGAGCTCGGCGAGGAGAACCTGGCCATAGGAAAGAAGATGTTGGAAAAGCAGGACGTGATGATCGAGAGGCAGGACGAAACGATCGGAGAGATCCGCGGTATGAGATCTGATTTTCAGGACCATATGGACAGGCGGTTTGCGAAGATAGAAGGGGAGATCGCCGAGATCAAGGCTGCCATCGCAGAGATTAAGGGCAATGGTTAGCTGAACTCAGAGGTTATAGCATGTTCTGCGCCGCCGTCACGGCAATCAAATTTTAGCAAATTCATTTGCACATATATGGGCCTGGCGGGCGGTTTTTTGAATCAAACTCGATCAGATTTTGAAACATCCGTGATCTAATGCGGAAAAGAGCTGCATACACAAAAAATGCCCCCCCCAATTTTACCAATTCTCGCGAGGGATATTCGTGACCCTCGCGCCTCCGGGGCCGCCCTTTGGAGCGAGAGTCCACACCGCGACCGGTGCGGGCGACACGGCCCGCCGCCGGGCCCGATCCAATCACCCCGTCTCGTCGAGGCCAAGCTCGCTCCTAAGCTGATCCATCCGGGCCCGCTCCTCCTCCGTCAAAGTCCCCTCCAGATACTTCAGCATGAGGCCGGAAAGCTCCCCCTCAAGGCCGAGCCGCTCTATCTGCTGATCAAGTTCATTGAGCCGCGCCTCCTCCTCCGGCGTCAGGCCCTCCGACAAGAGCTTCACCTGAAGCGCCGCCTGCTCGGTCTCCAGAAGATTCCCTTCTTCCTCCAGGTCCAGCATCTCCTCTTCCAGATCCAGAATCTCCCCTTCCCGCTCCAGCTCCTCTCGCAGCTCCAATAGCTCCCTCATCCGAGCCTCTTCCTCCGGGGTCAGGGTCCCCTCCAGATCTTTCTGCACGAGCCCCAGAAGCTCCTCGTCCCTTTCCAGCCACTTTCTGTCAAGGTCGATCTTCCTTCTGTCCAGGTCGAGCCGTCTCGGGTCCACCCCCTCCATCAGCTCGTGTAGGGCGAGCCGTCTTTCGTCCAGATCGATCTTCCTCTCGTCCAGATCCATCCGCTCCTGCAACAGAGCCGCCAGCTCTTCCTCCTCCTCCGGCGTCAGAGTCCCTGCCAAAAGCCTCTCCTCAAGAGGCGTCCCCTCCTGATCGAGGGCCGCCACCTCCTGATCGAGGGCTGCCACCTCCTCGCTCAGGTCCTCTTCCGAGGGGGATTCGTCCGGTGTCTCCTCTTCCTCCTCCGTCTCGTTGCCGGGCGGCGCAACGACGTTGCCCGTTATGGTCACGGTGGCGATGGCGGCGCAGATCTTGAGCGGGATTTCAGACCCTTCCAGCACCGCGGGATTCTCACCTGGATCCTCCGTCTGTGCAGCACAGATACATGCAAAAAGGCTCAAGAGCAGCATCGCAGCAAATGGAATGTGAGCGTTCAAAATATCATCCTCAGCATCTTTTTCTTGGTACAACGGGCTTATACGCACTTATTTTTAAGTTTTGCCACCCATCAAACGCAAAAGGAGGAGATCCTATCCAGAAATTGGCGTGATTTTTGCCCTTTGGCAAAGCTTTCCAGTTTCACTTTTCCCCAAAAACTGGTCGGGTTTATATTAAGATAGATATTAGATTATAATTTCAATCCGGCGATCGGCAGCCAAAAACTCCCAATTGTGATCGAAAGACCGTTGTCTTTCCGAGAATCGTCTAAGGGACACCAACAATGGTTTGCGGATCGCGACGCGGATCGAAAAAAACGAACCTTGCCGAGCGCCGTTCAACTGCCGAGCCAGAAGTCTTCTTCGTCCGGGGTCAACTCGCAGGCCAGGTTGGCATCGCTCCCGAGGCGCTCAAAGTCCCATCTCGGGAGTGTCCATCCGTTGCAATCTCCTCGCCCCTCTTCGGCCTCGCCGAGCTCTCCGGTCTTCTCGGCCGAGATCTCGTCGGAATGCCAGGATAGCCAGTCGATCTCCAGGGCGCTGAAGTTGGCGGCGCAGATCTGCTCGTCGCCGCTGCCTGCGCAGACGACAACCCTGTTCGTCAGCTCCGGGCCGGTGCATTCGCTGACGTCCAGCTCGACCCCGATGGTGACGACATCTCCGATGGCCAGATGGGTCAGGGTCCAGTTGGAGCTTCCGGCCGTCTGCTCTGTCGGCCTCAGGGAGGATCCGAGGTACACGGCCCCCGATGGGAAGAGATCCTGGACGCGAACCGGCCCCAGGGCCCGGTTTCCGTCGTTCTCGATTCCGATGGCGTAGGTCGCGACCTTGACCACCTCGTCGCGGCTCTCGCCCGCCAGGGTCGTTTCCTTCGCGCCGGGAAACGTCTCGTCGGCGATCCCCACCAGGGACTTCGTCACGTTGAGGTGGGGTCGGTCGTACCTGGGGGCTCCGGATATGAGGATCTTCCTCGCAATAGAGTAGTCGCCCTCGTAGATCTCGTCGAGGTCGATGGTGGGCTCGACGCGCGAGTTCGCCGATACGCTCGCCGATCTGTTGTTTGATTCGTTCGTCGATGTATTCTCTGATCCGCTCGTCGAGGCGTCGTAGTAGATCGTCCTATACCTCGCCCGGCCCGAGAAGTTCGCCTCCGTCTCCATTTCGTTTAGGCCCCGAGCCACCGTCTCCTTATCGAGCTCGGTGATGCTCGTATACTCCTCGCCGATGAGGCTCGTGCCGGGCGTTTTGGAGCTGATTCCCTCCTTCCATCTGAGGGAGGTGCCCTCGGCGGGGGCGTATACGAGGCTAATCTCTTTTGCGATGTAGTTGGTGTAGGTCTTTATCAGCTCCTCAGAGTGGTAGGATCCGGTGCCGTGCTCATAGCTCCTCTGGACGTCGCCGATTCTTTTGTCGACGACCACAAGCCCCGACCCTTCCGCCGACTTCTCCGAGGAGGCAGCGGGGCCGTACTCGTCGACCCGCTCGACGATCCGGAAGCTTCCCGAGTACTCCTCTTGGGACTCGAAGACTGGGGTCGCCATGAAGGTGGAGGTGTTTGTGGGCATCTTCAAGAAGCCGATGTGAGCCGTCCCTTCGAATTCGGCGTTGATCGCCATCGCCGACTCGTTCTCGTTTAAGAAGAACTTCGACTCCCGGTCGATGGTGGATGCGTACCGGTACGATTCGCTCATGGAGGCACCGGTGACGCGGTTTTTGGCCATGGCCTCCTCGGTCCACGGGGAGGAGTAGGTGACGGTCCTGTTACGGGGCAGAGTGAGGGTGGTGACCCTGTGGGTCGCAGCCATGTCCTTTTCTAGGGAGATGAGGTCGGTCTCCGTTTCCATCAAGAGGAGATCGTCGCTCTCGTAGGTGCCGGAGCCGTGTTCCCGGGTGGATAGCTCGGCCCCCGCCCTCCCCACAGTGACGGTCTCGCAGTCTGAGACTGTCTCGTTCTTCTGGCTGGTCCCGTTGAAGAAGGTGACGTAGACGCAGTTTTTGAGGGGGAAGGGATCGAGGGAGGTGGTGTAGAAGCTGGCGGCGTTGATGAAACCCTCACCGGTGACGCTGCTCTTTGAGGAAAAGTTGATGTCCTGCTTCTCGGGGACCTTCACCACCAGGGTTATCTTCTCCGAAAAGCCTGGGTCGATTTTGGGGAATCGCCATTTGCCGTCGGCGGCTGGCTCGGGAGATGCCGATAAGATCTCCACCGGCCTGCTGAAGACGTCCTCAACGGTTATGTTGGTGGGAGGAATGGATCCTAGTTTGCCGTTGTTCTCGATCTTTATGATGTAAGTGACGTTGCCGCCCCGCGCAACGGTCTTGTTGAGGGCCGTCTTCGTGACCTCCAGGGGATCGGTTCCGAAGGGGACCGAGATGGTGCCCACGGCCGAGACGCTCCGCCCATAAGCATCGGTGCCGGTGGCGGTGGCGGTGTTCACCAGAGGACCGGGGTAGTCGCTTTCTTTAACGGTATAACTTTTTGATCCGGTGGCAGGCTGACCGGTCGCAAGGCTTGTCCGATTCAAAGTTATCAAACCGAGCCTAGAGTCGGTCAAAACCAGGCCGTTTACGGTAGCATCTCCGATGTTGGTGACGGTGTAGGTGTATGTTATTTGTTTTCCAACGGTTACGCTCTTTGCGCTGCATAAGATAGATACGATCATGACCGTCTCGTTGAATCGGAGGGTGTAGGATCTGTCCTCGCCGTAACCTGTTCCCGCTGCACTGGTCCAGACAAGGGTTCGTGGTGTTGTGCTTGATGAGGTTTGCAGCTTATTCGCTTTGTATTGGAGCTTGACTTCGGTCCCGCTCTTCCACGATGTATCAACCAGAGGGAAATTCCATGTGAGGTCGGCACCTCTGACTCCTGCGGTTCCGGATGGACTCGAGATAATTCTTATCGAGTTCGGTGTATATCTCATATCGTGGGGCAAGACGTCTGTTATAACCACGTCATAGGCATCAGAACGGCTCTTTGGTGTGTGGTAAACCAAAAGCTCGAATGTAACCTCACCGGGAGTCTCTACACTTCGCCTCTTTAGAATAGTGAGATCCGGCTCCACTATGTTCGTCGGATCTGATCTTCCCGTTTTGGCTCTTGGCCCGCCGTCGTAGGTATACGACACCGTGCCGGAAGGGAGCTGGACCCCGTCCTGATTGCCCGCCACATCTGCGACTATGCCGTCGAACTGGATCACTATGTCCAGGTTGCCGGAGTTGTAGACGCTTTCGAAGGTCCAGGTCATGGTGACGGGGACGGAACCGTCGTTGGGCGTGCTCACCACCTCTTGAGGGACAGACGTCACAGCACCGCTCACGCTGAAGCTATCTGTCTTGTAGATCACCCCCGCAGGAAGGGTGTAGGTGACGACGACGTTATTGACCGGGTTCTGCGGCGGGAGATCGACGTCCACGACGTAGAGGCCCGCAGTCGCGCCGGGGATGAGAAAGAGGGCCAAAAGCAGGAAGAGGGATAATCGCCCGCAGCTCACCGCCATGACCCCTCTCCGGCTAAGGCGATCTCATCGCTGTCCAGGGTTCTGCCGTCTTCCGAGATCACCCTCGCCTCCAGAAAGGCCCCTGAGGGGAGGTCGTCGGCCCCGCCGAGGCTGATCTCAAAGAGCCGCAAAGCCTCTGGGATTATGGAGGACTCCTCCAGGGGTGTCTCGCCCGACGCCAAGACGTTCCCCAAACCATCTTTGAGGACGGCCCCGGCCCGGGCCCGATAGTGGTGGTTTCCAGTGTTCTTGAAGGTCAATGACGCCATCAAATCGACCGAGGGGCCATCCATCTCCTCGACTTCGAGGCCTGTGATCTCGCCGGTCTCGACCAGCTCAGTCCCGGAGATGGTCAGAAAGATCGGGACATATATGGCAAAGGCGATGCCGAAGGGGCCGTAGCCTGGGGGAAGGCTTCTGATCTCGATGAGGGCGTATCTCCCGCCAGCCCAGCCGTCTCGGGGGATCTCGCCATTCAAGAGAAGGCTTTCAGAGGAGCCGGTCTTGACCTTGAACCTCTCCGGGGAGACCCTCAGAAAATCGCGGGCGGAATGGGGGCTGGTGTCATCCTCGGACTCGAGCCTCACAGGTTCGCCGTCCAGGGTCTGGCCGAACCCCACCACCTCGGCCACCAGCTCCAGAGGGGACCCGTCGTCGGCTATCATCACCACCATCTGATGGCGAATCTCCTCCCCCGGAAGGACTTCAGCCTTCAAGATGGCCCCCGATACCCCGAACCCAGCGGAGTAGGCGCCGAGGGCCGAAGAGAGGTGGATCGCGATGCAGAGCGCATACGCCAGAAGGTTGAGCTTGGACACCATAGCCGACGATCCCCCTTCGCCCTAGCCCGTGAGGGACCCCGTGAAGGTCACCACCAGCCTGTAGGAGGAGCCGCTCTCAAGCCCCAGATCGTTCCAGCCGACCGGCTGCTTGAACTCGATCCCTACATCTCGGCCGCCCTCGGGGGTTGCAGCCCCTGAGATGATCTCCTGTTCGCTGGTGGAGAGGGCGACTTCACTTCCGCCATCAGACGACGCCGAGATGACCAGGGGGCTATTGAGCTTAATCCCGGTATCGTAAATCCCCGTGCCGTCGGCGTACTTGGTCAATCGCCCGGAGGTCAAGAGATCTGCGTCCTTCACCCTCACAGTCCAGGAGGCGGTAGCATCGACGTTGAGGGTTCCAGATCGGACGTTGTTGACTCCGGGAGCGAGGGTCCAGTCGACTATGTCGGCCGGTGCAGTGATGTATATAAAATCCGGCCCCACATCCCAGGTTGTGGCGCTTCCGGTAAGCTGCCCCGGAGCCTGGGCTCCCGAAGGAGTGGCGACGAGCAGGAGACCCATGAGGAAGAGGAGACCCGGCACCGATGAGGTGATCGAGCGTTTTCGTTTCATCGTCATCTGATCCGCTGTTGTCCGTCGACTGAATTTGTCCCATCACTGATCGCCTTTGAACTATCAATCCCGCCGCCATCGGGATCCTGTAGGAGAGGACGCCCCGCGGGGGCGTCCCCGAAGCCGAGCGGTATTCTCCCTCAGATCTCGACCGTCGTCACCTCGGTGTCCAAAACCGTCCCGTCAGTCTTCGCCACGGTCGCCTCGACGGTGTAGGTGCCGGGAGCTAGGTCCACCTCTTTGGCGAGCTCGAAGACGCATTGACGTGTGGTCGATGGAAGCACCGAACTCCCCGAGGGATGAGAACCTTCGTCGATTACGTTCCCTTCATCGTCCTTCAATACGGCCGTTCCTTCGGCTTTGCAGTAATGGTTCCCGGTGTTAGTGAACAAAAACGTCACCACCAGGCCCTCATCATCTCCCTCGGATACGTTCAGATCTGAGATCTCTCCGCGCGAGATGATCTCGGAGCCCGCTATGGTCAAAAATACTGGTACATCCACCTCTGACGCAAACTCGATCGTCTCGTTGCCACTGGGAACTGTGGAGATTCTGACGAGGGCGTACCTCAGGCCGTCGCCGACATCTTCAGGAACGATCCCCTCAAGGACGAATACTACTTCTCCTCCCGGCTCGATGGTCGCCCTCTCCGGAGTGACCTTCAAAAAATCTCTGGCAGTGTATGGGGCCGTCTCGTTGTCAGGAATGGGCACCCTTTCGCCTATCAGGTTATGCGTAAACGCGGTAATATGGGCTGTAACGTCCACAGGCTCGCTGACATCGTCGGCAGTTGCCGTCATATTGTACACTATCTGTTCTCCGGGCGATACGTCGGTCACGAGGGCGATACCGCTGACCGTAATTCCCGAAGCAGGTTCCATCGCCAATATGACCAATAATAGAAGACATGCTGATATCGACAATCTCGATTTCATCCTCATCTCACCTCTAATTTCGCATTATATTCTGGGTCTCAGAAACGTTACACAACAACAGTCCCGATGAAGGTGATGGTCATGTAATAATCGGCAGCGTAATCGGTGTACGTGACCTGCTGATCGAAGGTGACCGCTGGTTGGTCGCGCCCGGGGGCGTTCAGCGTATGTATCGTAGCCGCTGTTCCAGAAAGGCTTGCTATGGTCGCGGCTCCCACCTGTAACGGATTTTCCAGCTGGTAGTTGGCAGCGGCCGGGGCTGTATTGCTCGTCATCCTGCCTGCCACCATCGGTGCGACAAAACCTGTGCGCGCGTCGCGAACCCTCATAGCGACGTCACCATCATAATTTGACGCGATGGTTGCAGTTCTGGATCCTGGATAGGAATTGGCTCCTACATTTAAAACCCAGTCGGTTATTCCAGCGGGCGCTGTAACAGAGATGTATTGTGGAAACTGTGCTGCGACTTGTGTCGTGCCGGTCACTTGCGCTGACCCTGTCCCCATCAGAGTCGCAGCCACCAGGATCGTCAGGCAAATGCCAGAATCTATTTTTCTCATGTTCTCCTCTCCTTTGGTCGCGATTAATCGCTAGGAATTCTCCGGGACTATCACCGTTCTATAAACACTCTACACTCAAACAGACCCAGTCGAACCCCGAACTCACAGGATTCACGACAATACCTTTTGTTAGGAGTTAAGATCCGTACTTGGTATTATCTGTTTCGATCATTGGATCCAGATCCAATTAGCGGTGTTATCATCAAAACCGCCCAAATATTCCGAACGATGTGGATCATCCTTCCTCCATGAATGGTCTTCTCACACGATACGTTTGTTTCTATCAACATCAGTTCTAACACTCAAAGATTGACAGGTTTGACGAAGTCGTACCGATCCTGAAAGAGAGACCGAGAATGAGAGGCAATCTTCAAATCCTCTCTATAGTTCACACCTTTTGCGAATGAATATCACAAAAGAGTCTATTGAATAGTCGGGATTAATTGTTCTATGCACATGGGAAGATCTTCCCGGCTGAATCCGATTTCGAGTGGTTGCGTGGATATACCCAACGGTCTTTCGAATACTTCGCTGATAAGCGGGTTGGGCAGAGATCCTTCTCCGCCAGCCATCCCGCAAAGGCTTCGCCCACCCCGGTCCGATATTGGAGCGGAAAGTTGCTGGATGGTGTTTCAGGGTGAGGCCGTTCTCCAAAAAGAAGTTGAATATCTCCGCCTTTTTGTCTATCGAGTAGGCGATCTGTGTAAGAGCGTCTGGAAAAGGCGGAAGGGTTTCGATCGACATCCTAACATCTGAGTAGAGCGCGATAAGTTAATGGATATGCAAAGGGTCGTGATCGTCGCTCACGGAGATGTCCAGCGGGTCGGTTTCCGGGACGCGGTCCAGAAGATGGGCCGGGACCTGGGACTCTCTGGCACCGTCGAAAACCAGGAGCCCTACGACGTTGCCATCGTCGCAGAAGGGGATGAAGCGACCATCCAGGCGTTCATCGCCGGCCTGAGGATACAGAAAGGTCCGATCCAGGTCCATGATCTGGAGGTACGTTGGGAAAAGGCCACGGGCGAGTTTCCCTACTTAAGATCCTGAGGGGCGACTGGCAGGAGGCGCTGGGGGAGCGTTTCGACGTGGCGGTGGGCCTGTTGCACAGAAGCGTAGAGCTTGGCGAAGAGAACCTGGCGCTCAGTAGGGAGAACCTGGCAGTTGGCAGGGAGAATCTGGCCATAGGAAGGAAGATGCTGGAAAAGCAGGATATAATGGTCGAGAGACAGGGCATGATGATCGAGAGACAGGACGAAACGATCGAAGAGATCCGTGGCATGAGATCCGACCTGCAGGACCATATGGACAGACGGTTTGCGAAGATAGAAGGGGAGATCGCCGAGATCAAGGCCGCAATCGCAGAGATGAAGGGCGACGGTTGAAGGATCCGAACGGCGATAAAACCAGGAACTCTCTTTTGCCGATCAGGGCCGATCCCGGTGGAACGCCGAGTCTCTTGATGAATAACCGGTTCGCGGAGATTCGCCTACATCTCGGCTGCCGCGTCTTCTCCCGCCGACCATCCCGCAAAGGCTTTACCCTTCCCGGTCCGATCCTGGGGTGGAGAGTTGATGGATGGAGATTTTGGCGGACGTTGGAGGCCGGCCGGGCCACGACTGCAAGGGGTTTTGCAGCTACTGCTACTTCAAGGGCGTAAAGGAGATTAAGCCCCTCGGATGCAAGAGGTGCCTCCCCTTCCAGAAGGGCTGCGACTACTGCACTCGGGCGATCGTGGAGGGCTACCCCGGATTCAAGCCGATGCAGATGGTGGCGATGGAGGTGGCCGGAGCCACCTTCGGCAAGAAGCCCGATAAGGTGACCATCAGCGGCGGGGGCGACCTCAGCTGCTACCCCCAGCTTCTGGAGCTGGCCCGGATGGTGGGGCAGGGGTCCGTCCCGATCCACCTCGGCTACACCAGCGGCAAGGGCTTCACCAAAGGTGACGAGGCCGATAGATTGATCGATGCCGGAGTGAAAGAGGTCTCCTTCACCGTCTTCTCCACAGACCCGGAGCTTCGAAGAAAGTACATGAACGATCGCCACCCTGAGGCGGCCCTGGCGAACCTGCGAACCTTCGCCGAAAGCTGCGACGTCTACGCCGCCTCCGTCCTGATCCCCGGCGTCAACGACGGCCCGGAGCTCGACAGGACCTGTCGGGACCTGGAGGAGATGGGGGTCAAAAACCTGATCCTGATGAGGTTTGCAAACGAGAGGGAGCAAGGGCTGATCCTCGGAAACGAGCCGATCATCCCTGGCATCGTCCCCCATTCCGTCCAGGAGTTTCGAGATATCGTCACCGATACGAACGAGAGGTACTCCTTTCGGGTGGCTGGAACCCCCCTCTGGGACCCGGTGACAAAATCGCCCTTCGCCCTGGCGCACAAAAAAGATCAGATTAAGAAGCTTCCGCCGGTCCGGAAGGGGGCGACCCTCATCACCAGCTCCGTCGCACGCCCTCTCTTATCGGCGATATTCGCGGAGCTGGGCGAACAGGTGAACGTCGTTTCGGTCAACAAAGACATAGGCTGCCTTATAACCATCCGGGACCTGATGGACCTGGACCTATCCGAGTTGAAGGAGACGGTGATCCTGCCGGGAAGGGCCCTGGCCTGCGACTCGGACATAAAAAAGGCTCTCTCGCGGGATGGAGTTCGGAGGCTCATTCGACGCGGCCCCGACCGGCTCACCGTCGACGGCGAGATGAGCATCAGCATGACCCCCGAAGAGGTGATCGAGGTGGAGATCGAGGCCTTCACCGACCTCATCGAGGAGATCAACGCCCTGGGAGTCTGAAGATGGATCTGAACAAAGGGCCAGGTTGGCGACGCCGATGAAAACGACGATCGTTTCCCCAAAGATGTATACCTACGGCTCCCTCGTCCTCGGCGGCATCCTGAGGGAGAGGGGCCACGCCGTCACCATCACCCGGGACCTCTCCTCCTCCGGGGATGTGACTCTCCTCAGCCTCTTCTCATCATCCCAGCTCCTGGACCCCGAGATCAGGGATTTTGCCAAACGTTCTCCGAAGATATACGTCGGCGGACCCGTCGGCCTCGTCCCCGAGATCGTTCTGGGGGAGCTTGAGGTAGACGCTGTGGTGGTGGGGGAAGGCGAAGAGGTGGTCATCGACCTCGTCGAGAAGGGGCCATCATCTGAGATTCCAGGGGTCGCCTTCCTCCAGGAGGGAGATGTCGTCAAGACCGATCCTGTCCCCGTATCCGACCTCGACCACGTCATGCCCCTCATCCCAGAAGACCTCAAGGACCAGAACGTCCGGGGCGCCAACGTTTACATCGAGACCCACCGGGGCTGCCTAGGAGGCTGCACCTTCTGCCAGGTCCCCCGGTTCTTCGGCAGGTCGATCAGGTCTCGAAGCCTCGACAACATCCTCGCCGAGGTCCAAAAGATGCGAAGGATGGGCGTATCGAGGGTCGCGGTCAGCGGCGGGACGGGGTCCCTCTTCGGCTACGGAAGGGACGTCAACAAGGAGGCCTTCATCACCCTCCTAAAACGCCTGGCCGAGATCCTGGGGCCGAGAAACCTCTCGGTCCCGGACATGAGGGTCGACTTCGTCGACGAGGATATCCTTGAGGCGGTCAGAAAGTACACCGTAGGCTGGGTCTTCTTCGGCATCGAGTCGGGTAGCGAGAGGATGCTGAAAGCGATGAAGAAGGGAACGACCCCGGAGAAGAACCTGGAGGCGGTCGATCTAGCCCACCAATGCGGCGTCAAGGTCGGGGGAAGCTTCATCGTCGGCTACCCCGGCGAGGAAGAAGAGGACTACCAGGCGACCCTCGACTTCATGGACGAGGCGATGCTCGAAGACGTCTTCTCGAGCGTCGCCGAGCCGATACCCGGAACGCCTCTCGCAAAGCTCGCCCTGGACTATCCGAAGGATGATAACCTCCTCTACCGGGAGCATGTGGGAGATTATCGGGCCCTGAAGCTCTCGGAAGCCGAGGCGAGATGCTTCAACCTGATGCTCCACGGCCAGAACTGCAAACCGATCCCCAAAATCGTCGACGACGCCACCTACTCCGCCTTTCTGGAGGAGGCGAAGACTCAGGGAAGAGACGTTAGGAGGGTGATGGAACTTCTCGACAAGTACAGGGGTCAGATCGTCTGATGCCCTTCAGCCGTCATCGTTTCTGAAACCCTCTTCTCCAAAGATCTTCACGATCCACCGCTCCAGATCGTCCCTCTCCGCCCTCAGGGCCCGCCTCCGCTCCTCCGCGTCCTCCAGCGTCAAGGGGTCTTTCAAGGGTATGTGGGCCCTCCACCTCCCACTGGGGAAAAGGGGGCACGGCTCGGAATCCCAGTCACGGATCTTGGCCACCACGTCGAAGGCCTCGCGCCACAGCTCCTTCGAGCTCTTTGACCGCTGACCGGATATGTCGATCCCCCTCTCAGCCATCACCTCCACCGTCAGATGGTCCACCTCGCGGGGTTCCACCCCCGCGCTGCGGGCGATGTACCGGTCGTTGTAGAGGTGGCGGAGGAGCCCCTCTGCCATCTGAGACCGGGCAGAGTTGTGAGCAGAGAGGAAGACGACCTTCTCCTTTCTGGACATATTCCCAACTTAGATTTCATATGTATAAGAGATTTGCGAACCATTTTGAACGATCTAGACCATAACGAGGATTCAATTCTGCGCCCCATCTCGATTCTCAATTTTTCCTTTGAAGACGGTTGAGGGGACGGGAAGCTCTCGCGGTGGAGATAAATAACTTAAAGCTCCTGGATATGCCGTTCGATCTCGTCGAAGTGAACCAAAACGTCCCTTTCAAGAAGGAGCTCTCAAAAATGGCCTTGGTACCGATCGTCTCGGGAGACATAGACTCCCTGGTGTTGTGCAAGATCCTGAATAACGAGAGGCAAGAGCAGCATCCCATCTTCATCGATTTCGGTCAGATATCCAGCGAGGAGGAGTGGGAGGCCTGCAGGAACGTCTTCAAGAGATGCGACCTGCCGCCCCCAGAAAGGATAGACCTGAGCGGCTACTGCCGGTCGATCGAGTCCGACGTCAGCGGAGACTGCAAGGCGAGCTACATCAACGCCTTCCTTCCGGGAAGAAACCTGATGTCTCTTATGGCGGCAGCCTCCTACGCCTACCAGAGGGGAATCAAGATAATCGCCATCAGCCTCCTCTCGGAGAAGGACCAGCGGTTCCCGGACCAGACCGAGGAATTTCTCGTCAACGCCAACTTCGCCATCAACTCCGCCTTCGGAGACTATATCACCATTCTCACCCCCCTGATAAACTTCACAAAAGTCGACATCATCAACATAGCCAAGTGGTACGGCCTCCCCATCGAGGATACCCTCTGCTGCCATCCGGGGAAAAACGGGATCTGCAAGAGCTGCACCGCACGAAAGGCGGTCATCGATTCCATCGGAGCGGACTGAGGATAGCGGGTGCGGGTCATGATCGAGATCGCCGATTCCGAAGCTCGCTCCTCAGAGATGGAGAGGCTGGAGGAGATGGCTGGGGAGGAGATAAGAAAGGACCAAACCCTGGTTCCCCGGAGGCGGGCCTTTCTCATCTTCAGGGTCGGAGATCTGGATCAGGTCCGCGATTTTTGCTCCGCGGCAAAGGAGATCGATCCCCATCTCGACTTCATCGATTTCGCGTTGAAGGTCCATTTTAAAAACGAGAACGCTGCTTACGTCCGCCACTGCATCAGAAAGAGGATAGAGGCCTCCTCGATGGTGGTGGTCTTTGTGGGGAAGACCACCCACGACTGCGAATGGGTCGACTGGGAGATCCGAGAGAGCCTCGACATGGGCAAGTTTATGATGGCGTTAAGGCTGAGCGATGATCGATCCTTGAGGATGCCAAAAGCCCTGAAAGAGCGTCGGGTCAGGCTCCTTCCATGGAACCAGGACGAGATCCGACCTGGACTCTGGCCTATGCAATAATCGTTTTTCGTTTTTCTAATTTATAGTGCTGAACCCAAGAAATAATACTTATTTGGCCAATAGATGGGCCTCTGGATATCGACGGTTAGTTTCAATCTTTTGGTGCAGCACTATAGTTGGAGTGAGGTTACAATCGTGATAAGATTTTTAAAATTGTGCTTTCAGATCTCCCCCGCCGCCTCCTCCAGCTTCCTCGTGCACGCGTCCATCAGCTCCGCCGCCTCCCGGACCTTCGCCGCCGCCCGAGGATTCGCCAACTCGATCTCCTTCGCCCTCGCCCGGAAGCTCTCGCTGTGGCTCTTGTTGTGCTCGATCCAGTGCTCCAAAAGGTGCTCTATCTCGTGCTTATGCAGCTCGTGTCCGTGCTTGTGCGACCCGTGCTCGTGCTTATGCGATTCGTCGTGCTCGTGCAATTTGAACGCCTCCCGATGATGCCGCGACCGCGAACCGGGCCGCCACCGCTGGCCTGACCCGACCTAACCTGACCCTCGACCGCGCCCAGATACGATTCCTGGTGGTCGTTTTATGGATTAATAACTTCTGCTTATCATGTAGTCGGCCAGCTCCAGCAGAAGGGCTTTTGCCTCCGAGGCCGGGAGGACCGCCAGGGCCTCCTTTCCTTCACTGACGAGGCTTATCGCCTTGGAGCGGGCGTAATCGATCGACCCGCTGGCCCGCAGGGTATCGAGGGCGGCCTCGATCTCCTGGCTGGATGCGTTCTTCTTGCCGAAGATCTCGACTTCGGCTTCTTTGGCCATGGCGTGGATCATGATCAGGGTCTTCTTCCCCTCGGCAAGATCCCCGCCCCTCGGCTTTCCTAGAACTTTTGCGGGAGCGGTGAGGTCCAGGACGTCGTCCTGGATCTGGAAGGCCATCCCCACCAGCCGGCCGAACCTCTCCAGCCCCTCGGCCTGCTCTTCCGGGGCTCCTACAAGGCGGGCGCCCATCCAGGCCGCAGCCCCGTAGAGGACCCCGGTCTTCTTCTCGATCATCTCCAAATACTCGTCCTCTGTGACCCGGTCCCTCCCCTCAAACTCCATGTCCAGCCACTGCCCCTCACAGATGGCGGCGCAGGTCCTGGCCAGCATCGCCACCGAGGCGACCATATCCTGAGGGGCCGGGGCCTCGGCCGCCGTCAGGATCTCGAAGGCCTTGGAGTAGAGGGTATCCCCGGCCAGGATGGCGCCGGCCTCGTCCCACTTGATGTGGACCGCAGGCCTCCCCCGCCGGGTCTCGGCGTTGTCCATGATGTCGTCGTGGATCAGGGTGAAGTTGTGGACCAGCTCAATTGAGACGGCGGCCGGGACGACCGCCCTCGGATCTCCTCCGACGGCCTCCGCAGCCATCAGCAGCATGCTCGGCCGGAGCCTCTTTCCCCCGGCATCGACGAGATGCCTTCCGGCAGCGTAGAGCTCCTTCGGATGGACGACGGGCAACAGATCCTCTATCGCCTCCGATATCATGCCGGCCCGCGCCTTCAACTCATCGTCAAGGATCACCATTTTTATCGCGCCTCCTCTCCTCCTCTTTCATCCTTCCTGCTTCCTTCATCCCGCCCCTTCAGGGGAGGACCAGCTCCTGGCCGTTCCTCATGATGTGGAAGGTGTAGCCCAGCTCGTAGCCCGTATCCTCGGCCATGGAGAGGTATTTTCCGTGAGTTTCGAAGGTCCCGTGGCTGGGGATGACGTGCTCGGGGTTTATCATCCTCAAAAGCTCCCAGTGATCCTCGACGCAGGCGTGGCCCGAGACGTGGACATTGTCGTAAACCCTCGCCCCCCTCATCTTCAGCTTCGTCTCCACGATGTGACGGCTGGACTTGTTGAGAGGCTGAGGTATAATCCCGGCGCTGAATATCACCTTGTCTCCGGACTCGAGCTGGTAGTCGGTCTCGCCGCTGGCGACGCGGCTCAAGACCGCCCCCGGCTCCCCCTGGTGACCCGTCATGATCGGGAGGTACTTGTCTTTGCCCTCCTGCATCATCCTCTTGAAGAACTTGTCGACGCTCTTTCTCCGGCCGTAGACGGCGAGGTCGTTGGACTTGGGGGCGTACCCCACCCTCTTCGCCGTCCCCCAGTACTTCTCCATCGACCTGCCCAAAAGGACCGGCTTTCTCCCCATCTCGTGAGCGGCCTCGATGATCGCCCTGATCCGGGCGATGTGGGAGGAGAAGGTGGTCAGAAGAACCCCCGACTTCGTCTCCTCGGTGCCCATCAGAACGTCCCATACCAGGTCCTTTGCGATCTGCTCCGAAGGGGTCTTCCCCGATACCCCGGCGTTCGTCGTCTCGGTGATCAGGGCCAAGACCCCCTCAGACTCGAGCTTCTTCAGCCTTGCGAAGTCTGGAGGCTGGCCCAACGTCGGACTTCGATCCATTTTGAAGTCGTTGGCGTAGAGGATCACCCCTCTTGGGGTGTGGATGGCGGCGAAGACGCAGTCAACTATGCTGTGCTGAACCCTTATGAACTCCAGCTCGATGTCGGGGGCTATCTGCCTCGTCTTGCCAGCGTTCATGGTCACGACCTCGTTCTTCGTCCCCTGGAGTTTCTCGGCCTCGATCTCCTGCTTGATCAGGTCTGCGGTGAAAGGCGTCCCGATGATGGGAGCTCTGTACTTGTGGGCCAGCTTCGATATGGCTCCAATGTGGTCGAGGTGGCCGTGGGTGCAGGCTATCGCCCTCACCCTCCCGTCCACGTCCTTCATGACGCTGTCGTTGGGGATCGCCCCCATGGATATCAGCTCGGAGGGGCGGAGCCTCTCTACGTCCGTATCCTCGTGTATCTGAACCCTGTCCAACCGAAGGCCCATGTCCATTACTAATATGTCATGACCGATCCTGATGGCGGTCATGTTCCTTCCAATCTCTTCGTAGCCTCCGATCGCTACAATTCCAATATCCTTCATCTCGACATCTCTCTGTAAATGGAAAACTTTCTCGAATCAAACCCTCTCTGCTCCAGGATCTCCCTCGTCCTGCCAAGGACGACGATCGGCGCAGACCTAAGGTCTGATACGTTCTTTGATGCGGTCAGAAACATCGCCGTTCTAAAGGCCCGTTTGTAAACCCGGAGGAGATCCGCCACCTCGGAAGATCCTTCCGTCGCAGGAGCGAGGAAGGGGAGGGCCGCCCCGGCCAGGCTCGCCCCCAGGGCGATGCTCGTGGCCACTTCGATCCCGCTCCGAACCCCTCCGGAGGATACGACCTGGGCCCCGGCAGAGGCGCACTCTACAACGCTCACGGTCGTAGGGACCCCCCATCTCCAGAAGAGCCTTCCCATCCTGGCGGACTCGAGGTCGTCCCGCTCCTCCGCTCGATAGGCTTCAACCCCAGACCAGCTCGTCCCGCCGAGGCCTCCAACGTCGATGATCTCCACCCCCGCCTCGACGAGGGCCCGAGCGTCCTCACCGCATATCCCGGCCCCCGTCTCTTTGGCGATGATGGGAACCCTCCCGTCGGCGGCTGACCTGATCGCCTCGATGGCGCCCCTGGCCTCGGTTTCTCCTTCCGGCTGGACGCTCTCCTGGAGGAAGTTGAGGTGGACGGCTATGGCGTCGGCGTCTATCATCTCCGCCAGCCGGTCGATGACTTCGGGACCCATCCTCTTGAGCTGGACCGCTCCGATGTTTCCGACGATGGGGATCTTCGGCGCAGCATCCCTCACCGCCGAGAAGGTCTCCTCGACATCGGGGTGTTCGAGGGCTGCCCTCTGGGACCCGACGCCCAGGGCCACCCCCACCTCCTGGGCCGCAAGAGCCAGGTTCACGTTGATCTCCTTGGTGTCAGGGTGGCCACCTGTCATTCCGGAGATCATAAAGGGAAAGGCCAGATCCCTCCCCAAGAACCGGCATCTCGTATCGATCTCGGAGGCGTCGATCCCCGGCAAGGCTCGATGGACTAGGGCGAGGTCGTCGAGGGGCCTCCAACCTCCCTCCACCGTCTTTTCTATGCAGATTCTTATGTGGTCGAGCTTTCTCTTGCCTGTGGTCATATCCTGCCCTCCACCAGGGTCCCGGCCCTCTCGCCTTCGAGAACCCTCTCGATCAGGCCGGGCTTATCGGCGTTGAATATCGCAGAAGAAACGCCCTCGTCGGCCAGGTCCAAAAGCTCCTCGATCTTTCCCCTCATACCGCCGGTGACGTCCACTCCGGCCGACGACCCAAGCTCTGGTCCGATCTTGAGAAGGTCCTCTCGCCTCACCTCGGCCAAGATCTCGCCATTGAAGAGGACGCCGTCGACGGCCGTTCCCAGGGCCACCATCTCGGGCCTGAGGGCCCTCGCCAGACGGGATACCAACTGGTCGCCGGAGACTATCCCGGCTCCCCTTGACCTGTCCATGGCGACGTCGCCGTGGAGGACGGGGAGAAGATCTCTATTCACCATCTCGACGATCGGCTCGGTCTCCATCGCCACTATCCTCCCGTCTTCGAGGAGGGTGCAGCTCAGAGGGTGGACCGGGACGGGGCTTGACCCAGCCATTCTGAGGCCCTCGACCACCAGGTCGTTCAGCCTGACCACCGACCTGTGGGTCTCCAGGACCCCTTCGGGGCTGAACCTCTCGACGAGTTTGTACTCTTTCGCGTGGATGTGGCCGAAGGACCCCGCCCCGTGGACCAGTATCAGGCCGGAATCGTGGCTGGCGATCTCGGCGGCGATCCTCTCGATCTCTTCGATCTTGGCCGATTCGAGCCTGTTTTTGTCGGTCAGGACGCTCCCGCCGATCTTAAGGATTTTGATCTTGTTCATATATCGCCCTTCGGATCTTCGAGCCTCAGCCCCTGGCATCCCGTGACCACGGAAAAGGGCTCTCCCCTCGCCTGGGCGATGGCGGTCATCACCTGGAGAACGTCTTGGGTTTCGGTCCGCGGCAGGGCTATCATGCATCCTCCGCCGCCCGCCCCCGTCAGCTTCGCGCCAAAGGCTCGGCCCGCCCCCCTGGAGGCGTATACGAGCTCCGAGAGTTCTCGGGTCCCGACGCCGATCGCCTCCAGAAGGCCGTGGTTGGTATTCAAAAGCCTCCCCAGCTCATCGAGTCGGCGGTCTCTTATGCAGTCGGGAGCGAGCCTCGATATCTCTCCTATGGCTCGAAATACGGGATCGACGATCTCCGGATACCTGGCCCTGAACCTCTGGACTTTCTCGACCTCGGCCCGGGTGTCGTGAGGCATGCCCGTAAACCCCACCACCAGCTTGATCTCCGGCAGCTCGATGGGCTTTGCCGACCCCTCGACGATCTGATACCCGCCGAAGGCGGCGAGGGCGGTGTCCGTGGGCGAGCCGAGCCCCTCCTGGACGGACCTTTCGATCCGATGGGCCTCTTTTGCGATCTCGTCGATGGAGAGATCGAGGGCAAGGTGACTGCTCAAAGCTCCCAGGGCGGCGACGACGACGGCGGCCGATGACCCCAGCCCCGAAGCTGGCGGAATCTCCGACTCCACGGTGACCCTGAGATCCTTTGCCCCAAACTCCCTCAAAACCGCTGAAATGTATCGAGTGGCGTGAACGGCGCCTTCTCTGACATCGTTCGTCAGAACCGCGCCGGTCAGGGGGTCGAGGGCTATCCCCGCGAGGGTAATTCGAAGGTCCGGGGCAGATATCTCTACTCTTCCCGGCAAATCCTCGATCCTCGCCCTGACCCTCAGGTCCACCGCCGCGCCCAAGGCTGCAGCCCCTGAGACGACGGCGTGCTCCCCGAAGAGTATCACCTTGCCGGGAGCGGAGGCAGAGGTCAGGTTATCGCCCCCTAGACGAAGGCTATCGCCCCGTAGCCCACCACCTGGCTGAAATCTCCGATGACGTCGCCGCTGGTGGAGTAGCGGAGAAGCTTGCCGGTCTCGGCGCCGAGGATCCTGGAAGCCGTGATGGTGGCCGAGATGGGGCCGTACCCGCAGGCGGTGAGGTTCAGGCCGTAGACGGTCTTGTAAACGGCTGGGACGTCCATCCTCAGAATCGCCTCGATCGCCCGGGCGTCTTTCCTTCTCGCCTCCTCCTGGGGCTCGTAATGGGTGAAGTCGCTGCTGGCGATGACGGTGCAGTCTCTACCGAGGCTTTTTGCGGCCTCGCCGACGGCCTCGCCCACCTCGACGGCTGTCTCCTCGTCCTGCAGCCCCATGCATATGGGTAGGATCTTGAAGCTCGAAAACCTGGCTTGAAGGAACGGTATCTGGACCTCCAGAGAGTGCTCGTAGAGGTGGGCGGACTCGTCAACCTCGATTATGGTGCCCATCAGCGCGTCGGCCAGCTCGATGTCGCATTCCGCAACCCCCAGAGGCGTCATCCACGAGTCGCGAGAGAGGGCTACGGGAAGGCCGAGGCCGTGGTGGTTCGGCCCGATCAGGACGTAGGTCTCCCTCTTCGGGAGCCTCGCGTAGACCTCCGCGGCCACGGCTCCAGAGTAGATGTAGCCGGCGTGAGGTACGACGGCGCCTCGAATCGGGAGGGGTTCGCCGTCGGCAGCATCACCGAAGGCGGCCTTCAGCTCCTCATTCAGCTCCTCGGGGTGGCGGGGGTAGAACGAGCCTGCCACTGCTGGGCGTCTCATCGAATCAAAACTCCATCTCGAAGTCTGAAACCGAGTATCTGAACCGATTTTCCTCTCCTCTCTCCTTTAGTACCTCTTTGGCCAGGAGCCAGTAGATCAGGGTCAGGGCCTTTCGGCCTTTGTTGTTGGTGGGGATCACCAGATCGACGTTTGAGGTCAGGTTGTTGGTATCGCATAAGGCCACCACCGGAATTCCGACGTCGATGGCCTCGTTTATCGCCTGGCTGTCGCCGCTGGGGTCTGTAACCACCACTACGTCGGGCTCGACGTAGTCGTAGAAGGTGGGGTTGGTCAGGGTGTTGGGTATGAACCGGCCGACTATCGCCTTTGCCCCGACCGACTTGGAGAACATCGTCGCCGGACGCTGGCCGTACTGCCTTGCCGAGACCACCAGGATCTTGCTGGGGTCGTACTTGGCCAGGAACTTGGCTGCGAGCCTGATCCTCTTGTCCGTCGCCTGGACGTCGAGCACGTAGAGGCCGTCAGTGCGGACTCTGTAGATGTAATCCTTCATGCTCTTCGTCTTCTGCTGTGTGCCTATGTGTATGCCTGCCGCGAGATACTCATCTATGGGGATAAGAGTTTCGTATTCTTCCGTTGGCGTTATCACTTCATCATCCAAAAATTTCACCTACCTAGAGGTTCTACGATCCCGTTTAACGGTTATGGGAACAAATCCCAATCTCATCTCTTCAAGAGCAATTTCGAGGGGGTCTATGGACTCGGTCTTGATTAATACCGGGGCGCCCATCAAAATCTGTAAAGCTCGAGCCCCCACTATTCGTGCGCGTTCGTATCGCGTATATTCTTTATCCATCGAATCCGTCAAGTGGCCACCTCAAAAGAAAGGTTAATGGTGGGGTTGCTGAGATTCGAACTCAGGTTACGGCGTCCCGAACGCCGAGGGATGGACCAGGCTACCCCACAACCCCACGCCTTTTACTGATACCGCCGAAGCACGTCAACGATCTCCACGTGGGTCAGGAGCATACGACGACAGCAATAGCTTTCGATGCCCAAATCGTCCATCACCTTCCCCGGTGGCTCGGACTTTGTCCGCTCCTTATACTCCTCCCATACATCAGAGATGACGTTTCCACAGGTGAAACATCGGACAGGTATCAAGCAAACTCACCTGTAAGATTTCTGGTATTTGGCTCGAGCGCCGGGGCCGCCGACCTTCTTCCGCTCTTTCTGCCGGTGGTCGTTGACCAGGAGAGATCTATCGTACTCCATGTAGGCCTCTTTAAGGGCGGTGTCGCCGGTCCACTCCACGATCCCACGAGCGATGGCGGTCCGGACGGCTGCAGCCTGTCCCATGAATCCGCCTCCGCGAACTTTGACGTCGATGTCCAGCCCCGAGGCCTTATCCTGGGCTATCATCACCGGCTCTGCGATCTTCTGCCTGACGAGCTCTGGCTCATAGATCTCCAGGGGTTTGCTGTTGATCCTGACCCTGCCCTTACCTTCGGTCAAGGTGGCCCTGGCGATCGCCGTTCTGTTTTTACCCGACGAGTTGGTTATCTTCATGCTGACCCTCTCAGAATTTGGATCCGAACTTTCGGCTTACGTCGCCGAGTTCCACGTATTTGGCGGTGCCAAGGCGCGTCATCTTCGCAGCCTCCGGCCGCTCGATCTTCATCCCCTCAAACTCCGACGGAACTCCGACGTAGATTTTGAGCCTGGACATGGCGTCGCGACCGCGTTTGGTCTTGTGGGGGAGCATCCCGCGGACCGTCCTCTTCATGATCCTCTCGGGCCGCTTGGGATAGTGAGGTCCTTTCTCGGTAGAGCCCTTGTTGCTCATCTCCTCGTACTCCCTATAAACGCTCTCTCTTCGACCTGAGATTATGGCCTTCTCGGCGTTGACGATCGCGATCTCCTCTCCCGCGAGGAGCTCGGTGGCGGCAAGGCTTGCCAGACGTCCCAGGATCATCCCAGATGCGTCGATAATCATCAGATCACCTCAGAATAATTATGCCGGAACCCTTCGGGTATTTCTCGGCCAGCTCTTCTATCTTGAGACATTCGCCACCGGCCGACTTTATCTTTGATGCGGCCTGTTCGCTGAACTGGAGCGCTGCAACGGTCACCTTGTGATCGATATCTCCCGACCCCAGCACCTTTCCCGTGACGAGAACCAGGTCGTCGGCGGCTGTGTGCCTGTTGATCTTGCTTACGTTTACGGCGGCGTAGTTCCGCCTGGGCTTCTCAAGCCTGCAGGCGACGTCGCGCCAGATCGCCGTCCCATTCTCCCGGGTGGCGGCCTTGAGATCGTCGATTAGGGTGACCAACCTCGGATTTGTCTTTTTGACCGACTTCATTCTAATCCTCCGCAAGAGCCTCCTTCCCGGAGGCCGACTCACGCGCAAAAACGCGTTCAGACCATCTGGTCCATGCGCCAGAGAGGGGGCTTCCGCCACCTCTGCGGATCGCTACAACCACCTGATTAACAGTATTTAAGGGTTTTCACATCCCGGCGCCCATGACATCCTAACCGATCCGGGGCGGGTGCTGCCCTGGCGACGATGCCGAAAATCTTTTATCAGTATAATGCATATACTCCCATCAAAAATGATAGATAGTCTTCTCGCTATATCGGTTGTGGGAGGCTTTATTCTCGGGATATGCAGCGGCCTCACCCCAGGCCTTCACACCAACAACTTTGCGGCCCTGATGCTGGCCCTATCGCCCGTCCTCCTCGACATGGGGCTCGATCCCTTCGACCTAGCTGCGGCGATCCTGGCGGCGAGCGTGGCCCACACCTTCCTTGACATTGTGCCCTCCATATTCATAGGCGCTCCGGACGCCGATACGGCCCTCGCGGTCCTTCCCGGCCACGAGATGATGCTCGACGGAAGGGGGATCGAGGCCGTCCGCCTCTCGGCCCTCGGGAGCGCGTCCTCGGTCCTGGTGGCCCTGCTGCTGATAGTGCCCCTTTCCCTTCTCTTCAAAAGCGTATACGGCCCCTTCATGGACCAGATCGGCCTTGTCCTCCTCTCCATCGCTATCCTCATGATCCTGACGGAGCGAGGCAGAACGATCGAGGGGCAGGGATCTCTCGTCCACATCAAGTACAAGCTCTTCGCTCTCGCCCTATTTTTAACGAGCGGATATCTCGGCGTTTTCGCCTTCGACCACCAGGATCTAGCCCGCTCGCCCCTGGGGTTTCAGCCTGAGGTGCTCCTGCCCCTCCTCGGCGGCCTCTTCGGGGCCTCGATGCTTATTTTGAGCCTCGCCACCAAGGCCGAGATCCCTGATCAGAGGGAGACGAAGTTCGATCTTCCGGCACGGACGATCGCGAGATCGGCCTTCCTCGGAGGGCTTGCGGGGTCGGTGGTGGCCTGGGTTCCCGGCGTGACCCCGGCGGTGGCGACCGTCGTCACCAGGCTCGGGTCTGAGGGGTCGGACGAGGAGTTTCTCGTATCCGTCTCGGGGGTGAACACCGCCAACTCCCTCTTCACTCTGGTGGCGCTCCTCGTCGTAGGCAGGCCCCGGAGCGGTGCGGCAGTCGCCATAGAGGAGCTGGTGGACCTGGATGGCCGCAGCCTTCTGGTGATGGTGACGATCGTACTGGGGGTGTCGATCCTCTCCTACCTCGCCACTTTGCAGGCGGGACGAGCGGCGGCGAAGGTGGTGAAAAACCTCAACTACAGGAGGCTCTGTCTCGGAGTTCTCGCCTTTCTGACGGCGATGACCTTCGGCTTCACGGGCCTCTTCGGCCTCTTCCTATATTTCGTCTCGACGGTGGTGGGCCTTGTAGCCCCCTTCGCCGGGATCAGGCGGACTCACGCCATGGGGGTTCTGATGGTGCCGCTTCTGGCTTATTACCTCTGAACCGTCTCTGAACCGCCTCTGAATCTCTGAACTTTAAAAAGAGTCCTCGATCTCGCTGACGGATATCGAGGCCATCCCCAGCTCCCGGAGGTGGTGGGCCATCATGTTCGCCCTCCGCCCCTCGGGGTGGTATATCAGGGCGGCCTCGGGGGAGATTCTCTCCACCATCCTCATAAGACCCTTGAAGTCGAGGTGGTCGCTGATCCTGATCTGGGTGAAGGGGAGGTCGCTTCTCCCGGTGAGGACGTACTTTCGGCTCGACCTCACGCTGGAGAGCTCCCAGGGCGACACCACATTCAGATCGGTCCCGTTCTCCTCCACCGGCGAGAAGGGGCCGAAGCCGGGCAGAAGCTCCCTGGTGAGGGCGAGGCTCTTTTCGTCCATCCCGATCGTCTCTTTGCAGCCCAGCGCCCGGATGAGGGAGACCGCCCTCTGGGCCTTGCCGAAGGCGTAGGCTCCGAAGGTGGCGCCCATCTCGACGGCGTCGCCGAAGCCGACGATGTCGTCCTCGAACCGGCAGCCGGGGTCCCAGGGGTCGCCGTAGTTCGCCTCCGTCACGAGAAGATCGCATTTGGGCAAATGCTCGTAGTTTTTGACGTCGCCTGTGACCAGAACCTTTACCCCCGATTCCGTCTCCCAGCCAAAGGCGACGGAGCCTATGGTGTGGCCGGTGGAGTAGGTCTTGATCTCCAGCTCGTCCACCATTATCTCCCCTCCCACCGGGAAGGTCCGCCCCTCGTACCTCTTTTCGTGTCTGATCTCAAGGGCCCGGGCCGTCTCCCGCGACGCAACGGCCTCGGGCGAGAGCATGGCGGATTTGCCGTAGTGGTCGCTGTGGGCGTGGGTTATCAGGTAGGCGTCGGGCTGGAGGGAGCTTTTGGGAGAGCGGCTGGTGTCGATCGAGAAGAGGTGGGAGTCGAACCTGAGGGATAGGTGCGGCGCGGGCCGTCCGCTCTTGTTCAGCCTCCTGACGGGCCTCACTCCCAGGTCCTTGAAGATGTCATTTTCCGTGAAAGTCCCTCCCTCTCGATGAAGCTTGGGCGAGGTGGGGATAAATAGATGGCCCCATAAACTGCCCTGATCTGGAGAAACATTTTTCGCTGATGCCATCATTCTATCCCGCAAATCGGACTTCGAGGTTATTGGCTTGATTTCGGATATGAACACGGAGGAGATTTAACTTGCTGGCGGAGAAGAGGGGTGAGTTTATCGAGCTTTTTCGTGAATTTGTAGATAGCTATCCACTCACGTCTAAAGGTCAGTCTCATCTTGAGCATTACGAAGAAGAGGAGAAAGAGGGCAAGAAGAATTTTGAGGCGATCCTCCAGGCTGAAGTGCGAGGTGAGGATGTTACCGAAAAAGTCTTGATGAAGTTGCTTCCCTATGAAGATACCAAAGCCAATCGAGAAATGGATTATTGGATCTCCATCGCTTCAGTTTTTAAAGTCGATGTGAAGAAGAAGCTTGAGGCTTCGGGATGGACAAAACCGGAAGATTGGCCCGAAGTATCGAATGCGATTTTGCGTTTTGTACGCCGCTGCAATGATCATCCAGAAGAGTTAAAGATCGCATGTGACGAGTTTTCAGATTCGCCTTACTCCAAAGGGTTTCAAGCTGGCACTTTGACGCCGATCCTTCACGCACTCAGGCCGGATGATTTCATTTTGATCAACAACAAATCGAGGCAAGTCGTAAACTACTTCTCCGGCACGTCTTACTCGTCACGCTTGGCTGATTACCCCTCAATCAATGAGATGGCACGTTCGATGGTTAACGAAATCTCAGATGATATGCGCAAGTTTGAGATTTCAGGAATAAGATATGATGACCTCTTCGACATGTTCACTCACTGGTTGGTGGCGATCAAAAAATTTAATTTTGATGACATTCGCTATTGGAAGATTGCTCCGGGGGAGAGCGCCTGGAATTGGGACGCATGTCATGAAGGAGGCTTTATCGCCATAGGATGGAGCAGGTTTGGAGATGTATCACATCTGAGCAAGGCTGAATTTGAGAAGAAGCAGGAAGAGCTAATACTCGAAAATGAAGATTGGCACAAAATGGGCTCATCGCAAGTCTGGACCTTCGCCCACATCATTAAAAAGGGAGATAGAATAGTTGCCAATCGAGGAAAAAGCGAAGTTTTGGGAATTGGCACGGTTGTAGGTCCCTATTATTTCATCCCTGATCAAAAACACGGCCACAGATTGCCGGTCAGGTGGGATGACTTGACCCCAAGGCAGGTAAATGAGCAAGCTTGGCTTAAAACAATTATCGAACTTGATCGAGAAAAATTCGAAAATATCATTATGTGGCCACCTTACCCACTCACCCAATGCGCCGAAGATACCGGCTTCGATCTCGCGACCCTGGAGCGCTGGATTCGCGCCATCAAGCGGAAGAAGCAGGCGATCCTCTACGGCCCGCCGGGGACGGGGAAGACGTACGTTGCCGAGCATCTCGCAAAGCACCTCATCGGCGAGGGGAACGGCTTCCCCGACATCGTCCAGTTCCATCCGGCCTACGCTTACGAGGATTTCATCCAGGGGATAAGGCCGCAATCGGATGAGGACGGCGGGCTGAGGTACCCCCTTGTTCCGGGACGGTTCCTCGAATTCTGCGAGAGGGCAGAATCTTGCAGTGGAACCTGCGTCCTGATCATCGACGAGATCAATCGGGCGAACCTATCCCAGGTCTTCGGGGAGCTGATGTACCTCCTCGAATACCGCGATCGTTCGATCCCCCTCGCCGGAGGCAGAAAACTCAAGATACCCGAGAACGTCCTCATCATCGGGACGATGAACACCGCCGACCGATCCATCGCCCTGGTGGACCACGCCCTCAGGCGGCGCTTCGCTTTCCTCCGGCTCCAGCCGAATCACGATGTTCTCCGCAATTATCATCAAAATCGAAATACGGGCTTTCCCGTCGAGGGTCTGATCGGGGTTTTGGGCCGACTGAACAACCTGATCAGCGATCCTCACTATGAAGTCGGGATATCCTTCTTCCTCCGGGAAAACCTCGCCGAGGAGATCGAGGACATCTGGAAGATGGAGATCGAGCCCTACCTGGACGAGTACTTCTTCGACCAGGACAAGAAGGTCGATGACTTCCGCTGGGATAAGGTCGGAAGAGAGATCAAGCCATGAACTCCAGGGAAATTCAGCCGATCGAGCTGGTGGAGTACGAGACTCGAAGGTTTCCCGAATCCGAGATCTCCGAAGAGCTTGGCATGAAGATATGGCAGAGCTACGGGAGCCAGATCTCGATAGACGAGCCGTCCTTCAAGAACGGCAACCAGTGGTCTCTGACTGCAAACGGCTGGGCAGGTCACATACCCCTGACCCCAGAGTTTCAGATCTCCCTCCTGCCAAAAGTGGAGATAAGGAACTTATTTGGGATGCTGGAGTACGCCTACCGGCTCAATAGCCTCAAGTTTCCCGAAGGCTTAACCGAATGCGATTCATTGGAGGAGTTTTACGAGACCCTGGCCAAGCTCTTCGCCCTCAGGGTTCTCGACCGGGGGCGCAAGGGCTTCTTTCGATCTTATCAACCCCGGAAAGATCGAATCCCCTACGTCCGCGGTCGTTTCGACGTTCGGAAGAGCTGCCAGAAACCCTGGGACGTGTTGCCAGAATGCCGCTACGAGGAGCACACCTCCGACGTAGAGGATAACCAGATATTAACCTGGACCCTGCGGCGAATTCTACAAAGCGGGGCCTGCACCGAGCGATCCTTGCCCCAGGTTCGAAGGGCCTATCAGTCTCTTCGGGGCTTGGCAACTCCGATTCCATGCGACCCCCAGGATTGTGTGGGTCGGCTTTACAACCGCCTGAACCAGGACTATCAGCCGATGCACGCCCTATGCCGCTTCTTTTTGGAGCAGAGCGGACCGTCTCATCGGATCGGAGATCGAACGATGGTCCCCTTCCTGGTGGACATGGCAAAGCTTTACGAGCTCTTTGTGGCAGAATGGCTGAAGGCTCAAAAGCTGTCGGATTTTGTAGTAAAATCCCATGTGCCGGTCGACATCGGTCAGGACGGAAGGATCAAATTCAACATCGATCTTGTGGTCTCCGAACGGGACACAGAAAAGGCGCTCTTTGTCCTCGACACCAAGTACAAAGCGCCGGACCATCCGGGAAATGATGACATCAGCCAGGTGGTAACGTATGCAACCGCTAAGGGATGTCATGAGGCAATACTGATCTATCCCAAACCCCTGAACCTGGATGAAAGGGTCGGAAAGATACGAGTTCGCAGCCTGACCTTTTCTTTAGATGGCGATCTCGAAGAGGCTGGAAGCAGGTTTTTAAATGATCTATTTTTGATTGAGGATGGATGAGGAAGAGTCCTTCTTCCTTTGTATTGAGGGGAGGGTCACTCCACCCATCGAAGCTTTCTTTCGACTCTGGCCACTGCGTTCTCCGATAAAATTACTCTTTGAGCCTTGTGACGTCCAGTTTTTACTATAACCACAGGATCGCTGATCTTCCTCGCCTCAGCGTATATCCTCGATCCTCGAATAGTGTCTCCCACCTCATATCCTTCCATCAGACGACCTCCAGCCGTCCCTCTCTCCGAAGCTCATCAGTTATCTGACAGACGAGGTCATAGTCCAGCTCCAGATCTTCGCTGGCGTCGGAGGGGTAGGCTTCGCCCCTGGATTGGAAGTATCCCGTAACCTCTTTCTTCGCGGTCTCGTAATCCACATCCCGATATTTGATCACCTTGATGGACGCGAGCTTATCTCTTATTGCATCTCTCACAAAATCGGATGCGTTTAGATAGACCCCAGCGTCCACCAATCGTTGGATCTGCTCAAACTCGGTGGGGGGTATCTTCGAGCCCATTACGTGGCCCTTTGATCTCGAAGCAACCATGTGGCGTTAAATTTGGTTTAATATGTTAAAAAGATTCTGGCCGCATTTTCACCGGTTTCGTCTTTACAACTGTGTCATATCTAGCCAAGTCTCGTCCCTGTATCGGTTCATAAAGCATCGATCAATTTCGCTCGCATCGCCGAAAAAAAGGCTCGCCAGAGGCGGGGATCAGCACCGCCGCGGCCCGCCCCCCTTCCTTCACTTCGTCTCGGGCTCGCGGTTGCGGTAGCGGACCAGGTGCCAATTGTCGATCTCCCAGAGGTCTAGGGCCCGCTCCACCTCATTGAGGTACCCTCGCGCCCTCTCCATCAGCTAGTTCCAGTCGACCTCGCGGCCGTCGAACTCCGGCCCCTCGACGCAGGCGAGCTTCGTCTCGCCGCCGACGTTGACCCGGCTGGCCCCGAACATCCCGGTCCCGTCGATCATTATGGGCATCAGGCTCACCCTCGTCTCCGCGCCGAAGTAGCCGCTGACGACGACTACGGTCCCGAAGCGCCCTACATCGGCGGGCTTTCCCAGGGGGCCCGCCAGGTTTGCAAGCCTCTGCCCCGGCTCCATGAGGCCGAGCTTCCTGGTGGAGAGGCCCAGCTCCTGGAAGACGAGGGTCACAGTCCTTCTCACGCGGTCCCAGTCGGAGGCGCTCATGGTATCCTCTCCCCCTCCTCGTCGACCCGCAGGATCATGAACTGGCGGCAGGCGGGTATAAGCTCGGGATTTCGGATATCTTGAGAAACGAGAGAATCTTGCCGCCCTTTTCATGGACGCATCCATTGTTCATCGGTTAAGGATTTTGAGCAGCTTAGTCTCCTTGTTTTTCACACGAAATATGCGCTTCATAAACGAGATACGATTTCAAGAACGACTTGCTGTATCCTCTTTGATCAAGCCACTCTCACTGGACTTGCTACTGAAATCGTTGCCACATCGCGATTCATGCCTTACGATGATCCATGTAAATAAATAAGCCTTTGTATGAAAAGACATTCCTTTAAACATCAGATAAGAACTACCGAATATATTTATACATATTCAGGATTCGTACGTGTTTAGCTCCCCCTGAATCGATTGATTGATGCTGGTTTTAGTTACCGAATTCACGCCGACAAACAACTTGTGGCAAGAAGAAAAACAACATCTTTCGGCGCAATTACTCGAGATTAACTCACCGGAACTGGCCATGTGAGAGACCAAGAAATGGTTTTGCTGATGCTGATTGAGATGAGCCAAAAACATATCAGGATTCTTTGCTTTAAGAAGGTCAGATATTACAAAAGAATTAATTATTTATTCGATGCCAGCATGATATTCAAATATCGCCTAATTAAATGGTCCTCAAGATCAACATTTCGTAGGCCATCCCAGCGCTCGACAGAAAGAACTGAAATATCATCATCCGGAGTCGTTCTACAAAGACTAATTTGATTAGACGAGATATAACAAAGGAGGGAGAAACGTGAAAACCGGAAAATATTCCAAGACGATAATTTTATTGTTATTTTTCTGGTTATCGTCGGCATCGGCTTTTGAGCCCGAGGCGGTCGGCGCAAACCCCGATCTTGTCGCCCTCAACGCTGGATGGGTGCCCCCCACCATCTACGACGTGACGGATGGGGTTTACGTTGCGGTGGGCTACGGTCGCGCTAACCCCGTTCTAATAGAGGGGACCGACGGGCTCATCGTGGTCGATCCAGGCGAGAGCACGAAGTCCGCGGAGATGGTTAAAGCAGCCTACAACGACCATCTGGACGATATATTCTCCAGAAAGTCCGTAAAGGCCATCATCTACACCCATTACCACGACTGCCATATGGAAGGTACCAGCGTCTTTGCGGGGAACGACTCGCCTGAGATCATAGCTCACGAGACCTTTGAAGAAGCTCTCTTTAGTCCGACTGCTTTATATAGCCAGATCGGGCCCATCAAAGTGTACCGAGCTGTGAAGTACGCAGGCATAGCGTGGCAGAATGATCCAGGCTACTTTGTAAATGGAGGCATCTTCCCCTTCTCGATCCCGGGCCCATCCGGATACCTTCCGCCTACACTTACCGTGGGTGACGAGCTGGAGACGAACATTGCCGGGGTAAACCTCACCCTGGTCCATGCTCCCGGTGAGACCACAGACATAATCTATGTCTGGATGCCTGATGATAAGGTGTTAATTCAGATAGGCAACTTCTATAAATCGTTCCCAGCCATCAATACGCTTCGCGGCGCCTCTCACCGAGATCCGTTGAACTACATAGCCAGCATAGATGATATGAGGAAACTCAATGCTGAATACCTGGTTCTGATCCACAGCGGTGGAGGACCGATCGTCGGCGCTGATAACATCAGCCTCACCCTCACCAACGCCCGCGACGCCTTGCAGTACGTCCACGACCAGACGGTCCGGTACATGAACCAGGGGCTGACCCCCGGTGAGATCATCGAGGTCATCGAACTGCCGCCCCACCTCGCCAACGATCCAAACCTTAAGGAATACTTCGGCGAGGTAGACCGGGACGTGTTCCAGATATTCCAGCAGTACATGGGATGGTTCACCGGCAAGAGTAGAGACATATTCCCGACCACTCCCACCGAAGAGGCGGAGAAGATGGCATACCTTGCCGGAGGCACCGAAGAGCTCGGCGTCAAAGCAAAGGCGGCTCTGGATGAGGGCGACATGAAATGGGCGCTGATCTTCTCCGATTACGTCCTCGTCCTCGATCCTGAGAACGCTGAAGCTCGTGAAGTCAAGAACACGGCACTGATCTCTCTCGCAGAGGAGTCATCCAACGCTCAGGTGAGAAACTACCTCCTCTCTGAGTACCTCGAAGAGACGGGTCAGATAAACACCACGCGGGTACTAGACTATGGCTTCAGCTTAATGGACGAAAATATTGCCTTCTACATGCCCATGAAGGCCATATTCAGGATCATGGCTGTGAGCCTCAACTCCTCCAAAGCCCTTGATGAGGAGTACTTAGTTGGCCTCGAACTCTCAGACGACCCCGTCTCCGGCGACTACGCCATATACGTCCGCAGGGGGATCGTGGAGGTTCAGCAAGAGACCGCCGAGGATCCGAAGTTCGCCGTCGTCACCGACTCTCTGACCTGGAAGAACCTGGTTTTAGGAAAGCTCGATCCTTATGAGGCAGTCTCCAGCGGCGAGGTCGAGATAAGCGGAGACGATCCAGAGGAGTTCTTCGGGTTCATGGGCCTATTCAAGTGAACGGTGGGGGCGTTTTCAAAGCTCCCACCACCATTTTTCTTTCTTCTCCTGGTTCCTTTCTCCAGGGCGAACCCAACAGAAATCTTAGGGCTCGAAGCTATCGGTTCTCCATCGGGACGTACTCGCGGTCGAAGTCGCCGACGTAGAGGGCCCGCGGCCTGAATATGCGGTTGTTATCGAGGTACTCCATCACCCGGGCGGTCCAGCCCGAGACGCGGCTGACGGCGAAGATCACGGTGTAAAGGTCCTCGGGGACCCCCATGGCGTCGTAGACGATCCCGGAGTAGAAGTCCACGTTCGGGAAGATCCTCTTCCCCTCCCCCAGGTCAGAGACGACCTCACCTTCGAGCCGCGTTGCGATGGAGAACAATCGAGAGCAGCCAAAGTGGGACTTGGCCATCATCTCCGCTAGGGGGGCAAGGACCCGGGCCCTGGGGTCGTAGGTCTAATAGACCCGATGGCCGAAGCCTGCGATCTTCCGTTTCGACCCTCTGGCTTCCCGGTACCAGGATGGAACCCGGTCTGGAGTGCCGATCTCTCGGAGCTGCCTTGTAACCTGCTCGTTCGCCCCGCCGTGGAGGGGGCCGTTCAACGCGCCTATCCCCGCATCGACGGAGAAGTATATGTCCTACATGGTGGTGGCGACGACCATGCAGCCGAAGGTGCTGGCGTTCATCCCGTGGTCTGCGTGGAGGATCAGGGCCACGTCCATCACCCTCTCCTCCAGAGGCGTCGGCCGCCGTCCCGTCATCATGTAGAGGAGGTTTGCGGCGTGGCCGAGCTCCGGGTCAGGCTCGATGGGGAGGCGGCCCGTCCGGAGACGGCCGATCGCCGCCGCCAGGGTGTGCATCCCGGCGATGAGATGGAGGCAGCTCTCCATGCTCTCGGCGTCGTCGGCGGCGGGCTTGGCTCCGGGGGGCGTTATCAAGATGGCGCCGACCGAACTCGTAGATGGCGTGCTTCTCCCCCCCTCGGCGGAGTCTCCATGGGGATCGAGTCCTCATCGGAGGCGATGGTGTCGTCGAGGGACGGCTGGCCGCCCTCTCGGTCGCGCCAGGTCAGACGCTGATGCATGAAGTTTGTGCCCAGACGGAGCGCCGCCATGGGGTTCATGCTCTCCACAGGGGCGCTCATCATCATCCTCAAAGTCTCGGGTAGGAAGCGGTACTCGTTCAAACGGCTGCGGAAGGAGTCAAGCTGCCTCTCAGTTGGCAGATCGCCGCGGAGGAGGAGGTGGGATACCTCCTCGAAGTTGGAGTGGGCAGAGAGGTCGAAGATGTCGTAGCCTCGGTAGATGAGTGTCCCTTCCGACCCGTTGACGAAACCGACCCGGCTCTCACAGGCTATCGCCCCCTCAAGACCTGGGCCGACGGTGCACGTTATGGGCCAGTCGACGCGGCTGACGCGGCTCATGGGGTGATAAAGTGAATCCTTCTCCTCTGGCTTCTATTTGGCCGCCATCATCTCTCGGTAGGCGTTGAAGTCCATCAGGACATAGTCCAGATGGGCGTCGACCTCCTGACTGAACTGAAGGTTCTCCGCGGCTTCAACCGGGGACTCTTCAACTGAGCATGGTGCGCCAAGCCCGCAACCTTCTCCGCCACTTGTTAACGTCATGCTGGACGTTCCCGTGGGGTCTATTACCACCGCCACACCAAACCGGCCGTCCTCCGCGTAGTTCATATGGGGTCCCCGGATGCTGTCACCGATGGGACAGATGTTCTTGATCATCTTCGGGCCGCCGATTCCGTCTACACCCCCACCCCGCCACTACCACAGCAGCCGTCAGCCACCGTTGAGAGGGCCAAGGCCGCCAGGATCAACAAGACTATAGATTTCATCTTTGCTCAACTCCCTTTTACAACTCGTTGTTTTACCCACCTGGCATGTAACTATGTCAGCACAAGCTAAATATCCATCGTGTCTCATCTGCGGGCCGGTGACCTCAGCCGTCTCCAGCCGGACGAATTTTCGAGCTGGCCTGCGGCTGGTTACGATCTCATATATGAGTCGCTTTCTCACTTCACTGCATAGCTGATCGCTTCCTTAGGGCATGCGTCCACGCAGCCGCCGCAGAGGATGCACTCGGCGTTTTCCATGCGGTCCTGTCGGACCATATCGTTCACATCGAGCCCCATCGGGCAGTTTTCGGCGCACTTTCCGCAGTCGGCGCACCGGTTCGGATCAGCCGAGAGGTGAAGCGCCGGCCAGCCGATGAGATTTCGGATCTTCCTGCCGATGATCATGATCACCGCGATCGGGCAGAAATAATGACAGAAGCCACGCTTTCCGGCCAAGATGGCGAATATGGTGATAAAAGTAATCTGGGCGTAGAATATTGTGTATGCTCCCTCTTTCGCGATCGATATGCCGTGCTCTGTGTAATAAAAGGGATCGACGGTCGTAAACCCTCCAGCAGAGCGAACTGCAAGGATGAGGGGGATGAAAATTGCAAGAAATACGAGGTATTTGAGCAGGTTCAGCCGACCAGCTTTGATACGCCTGTTATTTATTTGAAAGTAGATCTCTTGCAGGCCCCCTGCAGGACAGATCCACCCGCACCAGAGCCGCCCCAAAAACAGCGAGCTGATGAAGATGAGGGTGAAAACGATCAGGCCGCCGGTGACGATCCCTTCCGATGCTCCCTGAGTTATTATCGGGCAGGATATATAAACAAAGGTGACCGGCAACAGCACGAAGGAGAAGATGATCGATGTCCTCCGGAGCCTCTGTCTATTTTTTATGAACCGTGTCATATAGAAAACCGTCTGCATTTATGGTATTTCAGGGTTGCTCCCATGCAGCAGCCGGATCTCGGCGATCTTCAAGTCATAGTGCCGGTACTGCTCCTGAACTTGCGGGCTTTTCGGCACCCATCCGAGCCTCTCTGAGATGGGCTGGGGTCTGACTTTCGGCAGGGTGAACTTCGATCAGGAGTTGTTATCTTTGTTTGCAGTTTCACAGCCAAATTATGTATTTATTTTAATTATTTTTACTGCAATCCCTTTTTCAACGAAGATGAAGATGAAGTAGATGAAATGCAAGTCTTCTTCAATATTTTGTTAGCGTTCTTATGAAATGGCATTCGATAGTGGGGAATGATAATTGAAAAACGATAAAACTATATAACAACCAAATCAATAATGGCGGTAGGATATAAGAATCATCTGACTGAGATATGCTGGAGAAAAGGAGGAGAAAAGATGAAGGTAGAGGAGTTGAGTCGATATGGAAAGCCTTTAAGGATGCCGAAAGAAGCGGTGAAGAAACAGGATAAAATTGTCATGGGCATTTTGAAGGAGGAGTTCGGCAGGCTTGGGCTCGTCCCGTTCTACGTCACCCTGCTTAACGAGCGAAGAAAGATTCAGAGAGAGTTCCCCGATACGATGAAAAAGGTGGACGAGTTCGGCAAAGATACCAGAACCGAGTTTCTGATGTTCTCATCGATGTTTCGGGTGTTGATCCGACGCATGGGTCGCGAGAATGCGTATGAATTTCTCAAGGATATTATGCAAGCGATTGCTCCTATAAGCATGCCAGCGATCTATCAGCTCGATGAGCTGTTACATTGCGAGGGAGATACCTTCGAGAACTTCAAGAAATACAACATAGCGATGTTTAAGGCCATTCACGAGGAGGGCACATGGATTAACGACCTCATCGAGGATGAGAAGGATAAACTGACCATCAGGGTGACATCCTGCGCCAATGTCGATCTCTTTGGCGAAGTCGGCTATCCGGAACTGGCGAAGCTCGGATGCGATCACGATCTCGCCGGGTATCCGCTAATTGAGGAAGACGTGTGCTGCGATTTCAGAAGGCTCTGCACCATTGCGAAAGGAGACGATTTCTGTCTCTTTGAGTTCTACCGCAGGGGAACTGCACCCGATAATGCGCATTTGAATAGATGATCAAGCTTCCGAGGTCGCAAGTCTTGTACCTGGTCGGCTTATCGAGTCGATGTTAGTCAAAGACGAGTAAAAGAGCGCCGAGGGGGAGGCTCGAACTCCCGCGACCCTTACGGATCACAAGCTTTCAGTACAGAATTCCAGGCTTGCGCCTTACCACTAGACTACCTCGGCACGATTACGACTTTTTGGCCCACATCTTCGGGTAGGTTCCCGGAGCCATGACGACCCTTGAAGTCTTGGCCACGATCCCTGAGGAGGAAGCCATCATCTCATTGCTATTCATGGCGGCTTGGGCCACGGCAACAGCCTCTCCTTTCAGGGTATAAATAACTACCTTCTCCCCTGCCTCTATCCCGGATTCGAGGTTGAGAAGTCCCGGCGCTGCCAGGGGCGCCCCGTGACAGATGGCATCGACGGCGCCGTCGCTGACGACAAGGGACGGCATATGCCTCAAGGCCGCCTCTACGGGCTGGATCGCCCGCCGCAGCGGGGTTTCATCGCCGGTCTCTTTCCAGACCTCCTTCGCATCCTTGAGGTTGTGGAGGGTCACCAGGGTCTCGTCTTCGCGAAAGGGGCCGCTCTTCGTCCTCCGGAGCTCCTCCATGTGAGCTCCCGTCCCCAGGGCGAGGCCGATGTCGTGGCAGAGCTTTCGGATGTAGGTGCCAGCCTCGCAGCCGACCCGGAATAGAACGCTGGGGCCCTCGATCTCCAGGACATCGAGGTAGTAGACCTCCCTCGTCCTAAGCGCCCTCTTGACGCTGGACTTGAGGGGCGGCCGCTGGTATATGACGCCCGAAAACTCGGAGCAGACTTCAAGAATCTTCTTTCGGGGTAGGGTCGCGTGAACTCGCATCAGGCAGACGTACTCCTTTCCCGCGGAGAGAAGGGTCTCGACGACCCTGGTGGAGTCGCCAAGCATGGTGGGGAGAATCCCCGTCACCTTGGGGTCGAGGGTGCCGCTGTGGCCTGCGCTCTCGATCTCCAGGATCCTCTTCACCCAGGCCACCACCTCGTGGCTGGTGGGGCCCGGAGGCTTATCGAGGTTTATGCAGCCGAGATTTATGTGGAGGTCCAGAGGCCGCTCGGTGGGCAGAACGCCATATCTCGGGTCGGTCCTCCCCTCCCTCCGGACGAGGGTCTTCCTCGTCCGGTCAGAGGGCAGACTTCCCGTCATCTTCAAGAGACCTCACTGCGGCCAGGGCGATCGCTACGACCCCCTTCTCGTTCCAGGTCGCGGTATCTATGACGAGGTCGTAGACTGAGAAGTCGTTCACGTCTATGTTGTAGTACTTCTCGTACCGTCTCGCCTCGCATTCCTCCCGGACCCTCGACTCCTGGAGGGCGTCCTCCACCAGCTTCTCCTCCCGGGCCGCTATCCTCTCGGCTCTGACCATCCGATCGGCCTTGAGGAGGATCTTCAGGTCGGCGTCGAGGACGTGGCCCGAGAGCCTCCCCTCGAAGATGCCTCCGGCATCTTTTGCCATCGCCCTCTGAGTGTCATCTATGAGATAGTCAACTTCGGGGCTCACTTCTGCGATCCGGCCCAGCTCCTTCAAGGAGATGCCTCGATCGCTGGCGATCTTTCGAAATAGCTCCCCCGAGTTGACCCAGCGGAGGCCGAGCTCTTTGGAGAGGATCCGGGAGAGGGTGCTCGTCCCGGTTCCGGGAGACCCACTGACTGTGATTATCATCCTGTACCGCCGATGTCCAGGGCTTTTCTTATGATCTGAGATACCGGTATCGAGCAGATGAAGTACCAGTAGAACCAGTAGAATATGGGGCCGATGACGGTCTCAGAGAGGTTGTGAACACCCCAGAATGGGAAGTTCAAGACGAGGGAGCTTGAATTCTGGTCTATGTAGAGGTAAGCCCACATGAAGAGGGGTATCGATACGATCCCGATGTAGGCCATCGGCTTCAACTGCATCTTCATCATTTTGCTCTGATCGCCCAGCATCTCCCTCTGCTGGACCTGGAGCTGCTGCTGGCGGGCCTTGTCTCCTGAAAGCTGAGCCTCGCGCATTTCCCGCTGGAAGCTCCTCATCGTCTCCTGCTGCTTTTTGAGGTAATCCCAGTCCATGGTGTACTTCTGGATGAGGCTCGCATAAAGGCCGGTGATGGCGGCGAGGGCGAAGAGGACCATGTGGAAGGGGAGGATCTCGGGAAGCCACCCGAGAACTGCATCCATCACCACTCCCACGGTGTGCCTGAACTCCTGGCTCACCATTATCCCCACCATCAGGGCGGTTCCTACGCCCAGGAGGAGGGAATCCAGTGACTTTATGAGGTTGCCGTTCTTCATGCTGATTCACCGAAGAACTTGCGCATCATCGGGTACATCTCCTGGATCTGCTCGCTGGCGATCTGCTCGTAGAGCCTGTAGACGATGCTCACCGTGAGAAGAAGGCCAGTGCCGCCCGCTCCTCCAAGGGTTCCCATGAGGCTTGCAACAAGGGTGAGCAGCCCTATGATGACGCCTCCGATCACCGTCACCTTGGGGATGTACCTGCCGAGAAGCTTCTCGATGCTGACGGGACTTCTTCTATGGCCCGGAACCTGAAGTCCCGAGGCATGGATCTTGGCCGCGACGCTCTTCGCACCCATCCCTGTCGTCTCGATCCAGAACATGGCGAATATCACGCCGCCCACGATCAGAACCGTAGCGTCGGTGAAGACGTGGAGCCATATCTGCCAGCCCGCTATCGGCGAAAGGCCCAAAAGCTCCATCCCCGGGTTGCTGCTGGAGACGAGGCTCGGTATCCAGTCGTAGGGGCTGTTGATCGGCGAGAGGTAGTACATGAGGCCGGATATCGGCTGGGGCGATGTGGCGCTCACCAGTTCCCCGGTCATCATGTCGTACCGAGAGGTCGACGTGAAGGTGCCAAGAAGGCTCGAATAGGCGGTGTAGACTATGTTCAGTCCTGCCGCGGTGTCGATGGTGTTGGCCGTGGTCACCGTTCCGATCTTGCCCGCGAGGAGGGTTCCTATCATCTGGACGTTGGCCTGAAGGGCTCTCACCAGGATCATGGGAAGGACGCTGGCGTAGACGAGCTTGACCGGGAACCTGCCTCTTGCGCCCCGGACTGCGCTGTGAGCCAGGGGTATCTCGACCCTCGTGCTCTCCACCAGGACGACAAATAGTATGATCGCTATGGTGGATATCAGGGCCAGAATGCCTCCGTCTATGAAGACCCGCTCAAGGCCGGAGGTGGTGAAGACGTCCTCGAGCCCCAGAACGTCGTTTGTGAATATGAAGATCCACTTCGGTATTATCCCTATGGGAAGACCCTTGTCCCCGATCGTCCAGTTGAATATGCCCGTGATCAGCTGCTGGCTGACTCCGGCGACGATGAAGAGCCCTACGCCCGACCCGATACCCCATTTGCTCACCACTTCGTCCATGAAGAGGATGAGGACGCCGCCGATGCAGATCTGGAAGAATATCAGAAACGAGATCACGCCGAGGGATACGCCGAGCGCTTGAGCCAGTCCCGGGTCGGGGAGGAGGTAGCCGCCCGTCACCTGGGGCAGGGCCTCCACGATGATCATGACGAAGACCAGAAGCTTTTGAGTTCCCTGGAAGACCGCCTGGTCTCGCGGATCTCTCAGGTTCAGCTTAATCAGATCGGCTCCCACCAGGAGCTGGAGGACGATGGAAGCTGTGACTATGGGTCCTATGCCCAGGAGCATAATGGAGCCGAAGGATCCGGCGAAGAAGGCTCGATACATCCCGAAGAGGTCTCTGGATGCCGAGGAGAGGCCGAAGAGGGAGACGTTGGATAGGGCGAAGTAGAGGATGAGGATGCCCACGGTCCAGCTGAGCTTCTTCTTGAAGTGGACGTGACCTTCGGGCCTCTCCACCGCCGGCAGCCTCCTCACAAAAGGCTCTATCGCGTAGAAGAAGCTGTGCTGATTCATGATACCACTACTTCACCGCCAGCCTCTTCGATCTTCTCCCTGGCGGTAGCGGAGAAGGCGTTTGCCGTGACGGTGACGGGTCTAGCGAGCTTGCCTCTGCCCAGGACCTTCATCCTGCCGAGATCGATCCGGCCGTCCTCTCCAGCCATCGAATCCAGTTCTCCGACGTTGACAACGTCGACTTCCTTGGCGTTGTGTTTGTAAAACCCGTGCTTGCCCATCGCCCGGCCTCGCATCATCTCTCTTTGGAAATGGTGCTTGCACCCGCCGGCGTTGCCGCGGCCGCCTCTCGACCCCGCGCCTCTGCGGTTTTTGTGAGTGCCGCCGCCGCAGGTTCTGCTGCCCCGAAACTTCTTCAGCTTGCTTTTAGGCATGGTCCTACCTCATCTTCCAGATAAGATCTGAGATCGACTCGTGATAGCCGAGCTCTCCGCCCTCTTTGACGGTCTTCTTCGTTCCGCGGTGACCTTTTCTCGGCGGATGAAGCCTGAATACCGGCTTGATCCCGGCATCCTTGAGGCTTGCAGCCCCTTGGTAGACCGCCGACGCGAACTCCTTTATCGTTCCGTAGGAGGTCTTCTCCTTTATGAACTGGTCAGTCAAACGCTTATTGCCGTTCAACCTTCCGCGCATCTCGAGCATCGACGCCAGAGCGTCCTCGTCGATCTCGCCCCAAGCTACGTAGTCCTTCACCTTCTGGATCATCCCTCGGTAATGGGGGCTGTCCGGCACCACGACGCAGTGGTTTATCCTGTGAAGTCGGAGCATATCGAGGGTATCCTTGATATCGGGCTTCGTTTTGACGCTGCCCCGAAGTCGCACTATCGCATACATCTCTATACCCTCATGGTGACGGTATTACGAAGGGCGTTGTAGGTGGCCTTGGCGAAATTGAGGGTGGTCCTGGTGTTGCCCGAGGACTTCGTCCAGACGTCCTGGATCCCGGCCATCTCCATAACCTTTTTGGCGGTCCCGCCCGCCGCTATCCCCAGGCCCCTCGGGGCGGGGATCAGGGTGATCGAGACGGACCCGGCCTTTCCCATGACCTCGAAGGGGACGGTGTGACCTGTGCCGCAGCCGCATTCCCAGCTTCCACAGCCGCGCTGTACCTTTATGATGTTCAGCTTGGCCACATCTATCCCCTTCCTGATGGCGGGTCCGACCTGGTTGTCTCTGCCCTGGCCGATGCCGATGTAGCCGTCCTTGTTTCCGACGATGACCGTGGCCCTGAACTTGACCCTCCGGCCCGAGTCGGTCATCCTCTGGACCATGTTAATGTCCAGAACCTCGTCCTCAAGACCGGGGAGCAGGGCGTCGACTATCCCCGCCTCTTTGATCGGGAGCCTCGATTTGAGCGCCTCGTCGAAGGTAGTTATCTGCCCCTCGTAAACGAGCTTGCCCAGCTTGGTCTTGGGGACCCATTCCTCTCGATATTCCATCCTCAAAAGCTCACCCCAGTATCTTCTCACGGACGGCCTCGAACTGAGCCGTGAACTCCACGCCTCGGTAGGCCTCTATATTCTCGCCACGGATCCGTTTCTCGTCCGGGAAGATCTTCGGGCTGTGGGGAACCGTTATCCCGGCGTCGACCACGCCCTTCAGGGCGGAGTATATCCTGTTGCCCTTGGTGTTGGCGTGAATCCCCATGTCCAAGATCGCCTCCGTCTCGCCCATCGCCTTCATCCTCTTGCCGAAGAGGAGGCCCGCGAGGTACGATGCGGGAACGTTTCCGGTGTTCTGGTCGTAGCCGAACTCTTTCAGCTCCCGGGAGCTGACGGTGAGGAGCGTTCTGTCGCCGGCGGGCTCTGCAACGATCAGCTGCAGCGTGATGTTCTTGTTCCCCTTTCTGACCACAAGCCTCGGCTTTCTTGAAAGGATCAGCTTGTATCTGAAGTGATAATCGGTTCTGCCCTCTCTCCGCCTTCTGAAGGGCACCTTGTATCGCGGTCCGGTTGCCATCAGTCACTCCTCGTTAGACCTTTTGCCTTGATGTACGCGTTGAGATGGGCTGTGCTGCGGTACTCGCCGCCCTTGGCCTTCCGATAGAGCATCCGATAGGTATGACGGTCGATCTCGTCCTCTCCTCTCAGCTCTTTGAGAGTCCGGCGAAGAGCCCGGATCTTGGTCATCCACATCTCTTTCTTCGGAGACCGGGACCCTTTCGCCCCTTTTCTCCTGCCCTGACCCTTCTTGTGGCCGTAGGCCCTCTTGGCGGCTCGAACCCTGTATCGGGCGCGGCTGTTGCCCTTCTTCGGTTTGGCCTTGATGTTTCCAGCCTCGATCTGGTCTCGGATATCCTCTCTCGTGATGGCGTCGGCTATATCGCCGGCGGCCTCGGGATCGGGGTTGATCCAGACCCTGCTCTCGCCTACGTCGAGGACAGATGCTGCAAGCCTCTTCTGCGTTGAAAAGTTCGGCAACTCAGTCGCCTCCGGAGGTGGGGTTGAGAACCTTCAGGTTCATCTCCCGGGCCATAGCCTCGATCTCGTCTCTCTTCTTCATGCCCACGGTCCCGGCGATCCGGACGGCACACCCCTCGGCCTCCTTTAGGTCGGCCGGAGTGCTCACGAGAACCTCTTTCATGCCGCAGGGGTGGTACCCCTTGACGCCTTTCGGGCTCCCGTAGCCGGCCTTGACGAGCTTTCCCTTGGCCGCTATATGCTGTCTCAGCTTGTTGTGCAGGCCCCGGGGGCGTCTCCAGCTGGGCGAGAGCTTCTTCTTTTTGTGGGAATCGCAACGGTTGAACTCGGGCTTCTTCTTCTTCTGCCTCGCCCGAACTTTCATCAACCTCTCAATTTCGGAAGTCAAATCCGTCACCTCTTCTCCACCAGGTATATTCCGTCCTGGAATACTCTGATGTCGAACCCTCTGACCTTGGTCGCCTGCTCGATATTGGCCATCGTCTGGCCTACAAGCTCCTTATCGATTCCGGTGACGATCACGGTGTCGCCCTTGACCTCCACCTTGGAGTCGCCCATGATTCGAGCGGATCGAGGCTTCCTCTCGCCCAGGAAGTTGCTGATCAACAGCTCTCCCTTGGCGGCCTTCAGCTGTATCGGGAAGTGAGAGTAGACGGCCTTCATCCTGTACTCGAAGCCCTCGTTCACCCCTTTGATCATGTTGTTCAGGTGGGCGGCCAGAGTTCCGACCATGGACCGATGCCGCTTCCTGGTGATATCGGCGTCCACGACCAGGCCGGACTCGTCTTTTCTGATCTCTATGCCAGGATACCAGAGGCGTCTTGAGACCGTCCCCAGGGGGCCAGTCACCTTCACCGTGGCGTCGTCGCCTATTTCGACAGAGACGCCCTCTGGAACTTCTATACGTCGTGCCAACTCCTTGACCATCGTGACCACCTAATAAACGTAGGCCAGAAGCTGGCCGCCGATTCCGCGCTCCCTGGCATCGACGTGAGATATGACCCCCTGGCTCGTGCTCATGATGAGCACGCCGAAGTTTCGGGAGGGAAGGAACCTCTTCTCCCATTTCTCCAGGTCCAGAACCTGGGTGGAGAACCGAGGCTTGATCACGCCGCACCTGTTAATCTTTCCTTGCAAGTTGACCTTGAACATGCCGGACTTGCCGTCGTCTATGAACTCGAATTCGCCGATGTATCCAAGATCTGCCATAACCTTCAGGGTGTTGCCGATGAGCTTGGAAGCGGGCTGGATGACGCATTCACTTTTGCCGACGTCTTCAGCGTTCTTTATGATGGACATGGCATCGGCAAGCGGATCTAACAGTACCATTTGTCATCACCTACGAGTACTTCTCAAAACCCATCTCAGGGGCGATCTCTCTGAAACACTGCCTGCAGAGATAGATTCCGTATTTTCTGATGAGCCCCGGCTTTCTGCCGCACCTTTTGCAGGCGTTTGCGCCTCTGCCGAAGCTCTTGGTTTCGGTCTTCATGCCGCCTCCACGATCTCTACGCCGTATTTATTTTTGACGTACTCAACGGCGTCCTCTTTGGTGACCCTGTGGTTAGAAGCCATCTTCGCCCTCGCTATGCGCCTTCTTGCCACCCGGTACCCGGGCCGCTTGAGGGCGACAGAGACGTCCATGCCAAAGATCCCGATGTCGGGGTCGTACTTCATCCCCGGAAAGTCGGTATGCTCCTCGACTCCGAAGGAGAAGTTGCCGGTGTCGTCGAACTGGCCCCGTCGGAGGACGCTGCCTGCCACTTCCAGAGCGATTTTGAGGAACTCTTCGGCCTCTTCGCTCCTGAGGGTCACTCTGCACCCGATCGGCTCTCTCTTCTTAATGCCGAAGCCTGGAAGGGTCTTTTTGGCGAGGGATCTGACGGGGGTCCTGCTGGTTATCTCGCCGAGGATCGTCTCGGCGTTGACCAGCCTCTGGCCGCTTTCGCCGGTGCCGATGTGGACGGTCACCTTGTCGACCCGCGGCTCCAACATGACGTTCATATTTCAGCCCCCAGCTTGATGGCAGGTTTGTCTCTGCCGATCATGAAGACATGATCGACGGTCGTCTCGAAATCCTCCTTGCCGGAGATGATCACCCTGTTCGGCCGAGAGCTCCTGACGACCTCGATCTCCTTGATCGTCCCGACCTCGCCGGAGTGGGTCCCACCCACGACCATGGCGAGGTTTCCCTCTTTGAACTCGATGACGTCGGCGATCTCCTTATCGGGTATCGAGAGGATGACGGAGCTTCCGGTGGTGTAATCGCCCTCGGCGAGGATGTTCGTCCCGTCGTTGAGGTTCAGCTGCGTCTTTCCGCCCTTGAGGATCGTCTTATTCTCGATCCTGCAAAGCTTTCTTGCTTCGCCCTTCTCCAGCTCGTGGAGGTCGAACCTCCCCTTGGCGTCCGAGAGGAGCCTGAACTTCTTGTCCAGAGCCGGGACGGATATCACGTCGAAGATCCCCACCGGGAAGTTGAGGTCTTTTCTCGCCTTTCCGTCGACGAGGACCCCGCCCTCGTGGAGGACGCGCTTTGCTTCTCTGGAGTTGTCGACCAGCCCCAGAAGATCCCTGACTACGACGACGAGGGGGATGCTCCCCTTTGCAGAGTGGGGACCGGGTTTGCTCTTGGCCACCCACGTGTGGATCTTCCTTGCGATCGGCCAGCTTCTGGGACTTGCAACCCTCTTCTGATGTCTGCTCACCTAAATCACCTGGAAAAGATCTTCTTCCTTTCTTCGTCGTCCAGCTCCATCTTGGTGATGACGACGTTGGAGGGCTGGACCGCCCTCGGCACCTCGGTCCCGTCGGCCCGGAATACGCTCACTCCGGCCACGTGGATGGTGCCGCTCTTGAGGTCCGCCTTCTGGACTTCGCCTTCGGTTCCCGCATGGTCGCCGCGCATCACCTTGACGGTATCGCCCACTTTCACCTGAGCGCTGCGAGTCTTCATCTCCTCGCGAAGCTCTTTGGAGAGGGCGGCGTGAAGGTACTTCTGCCGCCGATGAAGGGGAGCGGAGAACCTCTCTTTTCGCTGTTTGCGTGGCTGTTTGCTCTTCATGGTAATCACACAATTATCGATGCGGCCGAGGCGATCTTTCCGTACCGCTCAGCCACCTCTCTGGCCACTGGCCCCTTTATCTCCGATCCCTTGGGAATTCCGGCAAGGTCGGTGATGACCGCTGCGTTGTCCTCGAACTTGACCCTCAGGCCGTCGGGCCTCCGAAACTCCTTCTTCTGGCGGACGATAACCGCGGTCAGGATCTGCTTTCGCATCTCCGGAGTTCCCTTCTTCACCGAGACCACGACCATGTCGCCGATTCCGGCACAGGGCATCCTGTTTTTAACGCCCCTGTACCTCTTCACCGATATGATCTCGAGCATCCTTGCGCCGGTGTTGTCGGCGCATTCCAGGCGCGCTCCGGCGTTGATCGGCCTTGGGATACTGGCCTTCAGACCCTTCATCGCACGACCTCCACCACCACGAAGGACTTGGTCTTGCTGAGGGGTCTGCACTCGGCTACCTTGACCACGTCGCCGACCTTCGCCTTCAGGCAGGGCGGGTTGTGGGCGTGAAGCTTCGACCGCCTCTTCTCGTACCTATCGTACTTCGTCATCTTCCTTTCGAACTCGCGCAAGACCACCACAGTATCGGTCATCTTGTCGCTGACCACCGTTCCGTCAAAAACCTGACCGCGAACGGAAAGCTCTCCGTGAAAGGGACATTTTGGATCGTCACAGGCCTTCTCAGGTGACTTGACGCCCAGTCCGACATCCCTCATAATTTCCACCTCGATCTCCGTATTCTTTTGTTAATCCTGTTTTCGGGTTGTGAGACTAAAACTGAGCCCTCTGCCTTCACCTTCAGGCCCTGGGACAGGGTAAAAATGAAGCAGTTGCAGGACTTGGGAACGCATCTTACTCCGCTCCTGGTCTCGATCAGAAAGGTGTTACGGGTTTCGTCGATCACCCGGCCCGATATTCCCACCATGGTGGAGTTTGTGCTTTCTGCGACCTCCACCGGGAGGCCTATCAGCTCATGTCTGACGAGATTCTCAGGAGTGATCATCACGCTATCGCACGCTCCTTCTGTATCGTCTTGATCCTGGCTATGGACCTCTTTATCTCTTTTATCCTGCCAGGATTCTCCGGGGCGCCGCCAGAGACGACGAGCCCCCTCTCCCGGATCAGCTCGCTTTTGAGGGTATCAAGCTCCTCGCCCAGCTCTTCGGGGCTCATATTCCTCAGTTCATCGACCCTGAATATCGCCATGTCAAGTCACGCTCTCGTCTCACACTTCGCTCTTCGGCTCTTCCTCGGAGGCGGGTGCCTCCTCCTCGACGGCTGGCTCTTCAGCAATCGCCTCTTCGGCGATCGGTTCGGCGGGAGTCTCCTCCTCGGTGGTGGCTGGGACCTCTTCTTCGACGATTGTCTCTTCGACGACCACTTCTTCAGCGATCGGCTCTTCGACGGTTGGCACTTCAGTCACTGGCTCTTCAGCCACCGCCTCTGCGGGGACTTCCTCCTCGACGATCTCGACGGTCAGGTCCTCGACGACGATATCCTCGACGGGCCCCGCGGTCTCGGATTCCAGAAGCTCCTCCAGCTCGTCCTTCTTCTCCTCTGCGGGAGCAGGCTCCTCGGGAGCCTCTTTGGAAGGCGGAGCGATCTCGAACCTGTCGGGCGGTATGGCGTCGGGAGGCACTATCCTCACCTGGCACCCGATGGTCCCAAGCTTCTTCACCGCCACGGCGTACCCGTGGTCCACGATCTCCTGGGAGGGTTTGCCCGAATGCTTGACGTAGCCGGAGAGGAACTTCTCGACCCGGGACCGGGGTCCCGTCAGCTTGCCGCTGAGAATGATCTCGCAGCCGAGAGCTCCGCTCTCCATCACCCTTCGGAGGGTGGTCTGGCCTGCCTTTCTGAAGTACCAGCCTCGCTCCAGGGAGCTTGCGAGCCTGTTCGCCACTACCTGGGCGTTCAGCTCGGCCTTGCCCACGTCCTGGACGTCGATCTGGGGGTTGTCCAGTCTGAAGTTTCGGTCCAGGTCTCGGGTCAGCTTTCTGATAAGTTTGCCGCCCTTGCCGATGACCATCCCCGGCTTTTCGGCGTATACTGTGATCTGGATCCCCATGGGGGTCCTGTTCATCATCATGCCGCCGTACCCGGCCCGACTGAGCTCCTTGGAGAGATACTCGTGGACCAGGGCTTTGGTGAAGCCGTCCTCTACAAATTTCTTCTCTACGCCCAAGTTAGCTCACCTCGGTCAATATCATCTCTATCGATACAGTCTCTGTGTCCTTGGGGGTGGCTCTGCCCATGGCCCTCGGCATCCAGCCTCTCAGGGTTCTGCCCTGCTTGGTGGAGACGTGGGTGATCTTCATCTCGGCGGGGTCGAGCCCCTTGTACTCGGCGTTGCTGGTGGCGTTGACGAGAACGCTCAAAACGGCCTTCGCCGCTTTCTGGGGGTACCTGCCGGCGTCCCAGCCCACGAGGCCTCGCCTGTGGGGGATTTTCTTGTTGTGCCGCTTGAAGGGGACGGGCCTCTTCAGAGCGATAACGTCCTCGAGGTACTCCCTTGCGGTCTCGGCCTTCATTCCCCGGATGGCGTTGCAGATCTCCAGAGCGTGCTTGGGCGATATGTGATGTTCTGTGCCCATGGCCCTGGACGATCGCTCCTTTTTTTCAGGGGTGATGGAATAATTCAGTCGTCCCAAAGTTGCCACCTCACTTCAACGGAACGAACTTGCTCGATCGGGTGGCGCCCACGCCGGCGCTGCCGTGAGAGACCCTCGCCCTGGTCAGGGAGTACTCTCCGAGGTAGTGGCCGACCATCTCCGGCATGATCTCGACCCGGTTGAAGGTCTTGCCGTTGTAAATCTCGATCGTCTTTCCTACCATCTCGGGAAGGACTATCATGTCCCGAAGGTGGGTCCTCACCGTGTCCCTGTCCTTGACCCTGGAGAGGAGCCTTCTGTGATCCTTGGTCAGGCCTCTCTTCAGCCTTCTTCGCTGCCTTGAGGGAAGAAGGGCCATCATCTCGTCCATGTTGAGCTTCTTCAGCTCTTCGACCTTGAGGCCGCGGTAGGTGAACTCCTCTTTCCTCTTCGGAAGCCTTGATCCTGATTTCCTCGCCAAAACAATCCCTCTTTAACGCTTTCCGGTCCTTCGCGCCGCAATGGACCCGACCTTACGACCGGGGGGCGTGTTCCTGCTGACGGTCTTGGGCCTTCCTGGATGCTGCCATCCGCCGCCACCGAAGGGGTGGTCCACCACGTTCATGGCCACGCCTCTAACCCTGGGATACTTGCCAGCCTTGGACTTCATCTTGTGATACTTCTTTCCGGCCTTTACGAAGGGTTTGTCGGTCCTGCCACCGCCAGCGACGACCCCTATCGTCGCCATGCACTGGGGGTTCAGCCACTTCATCTCTCCGCTGGGGAGCTGGACGACGGTCTTTCCGACGTCGTGGGCTATGAGGATGCCGTAGACTCCGCTGGATCGGGCGAACTGGCCGCCGGACCTCGGGCTCGACTCGATGTTGCAGATGGGGATCCCCTCGGGAATCTCCGCCAGGGGCAGGGAGTTGCCCGGCTTGATCTCGGCGGAGGCGCCGCAGGCTATCTCCTGGCCGACGTATACCCCCTCTGGGACGAGGATGTACCTCTCTTCATCGTTGTCTAGGACCACTCTCGCCACCGGGGCGGACCGGGCCGGATCGTGGACGATGTCTTTAACGAGGCCTTTTACGGTCTCGTTGCCGTCCACCTTCACGTGCTTCAGCTCCGCCCTGAACTTGTGGGAAGGAGCCCGATAAGTTGGAGTTCCTCGACCTCGGTTCTGTTGTATTAATCTGTGCCCCATAATCTCACCTCACAGTAGTCCCAGCGTGGTGGCCAGCTCGTTGGCGCTGCCGTCGCCGGCCAGCTTCGCTGCCGCTTTCTTCTCGCCCTTGGAGGTGATCATCGTCCTTATCGAGATCACGTCGACGTCGTAGAGCTCTTCCAGCTCCTTTTTGATCTCAGTCTTGTTGGCCTTGATGTCCACCAGAAACTCCATGGTGTTGTCGGAGTCGATCATGTTAGTGACCTTCTCCGTGATGAACGGACTCTTAATGACCATAGGTCTCACCCAGCCATTTCAGAGATGATTCGGTCCAGACGGTGAGCCGTCCGGCCTGGGTTCCGGGAGCCAGAAGCTCCGCGTTCAGCCTCTCCACCGTGATGATGTCGACGCCCGGAAGGTTTCTTGAGGCCTTGATCAGCCCGCCCTCTTTGCCCGCCACTATCAGCAGGCTCTTGGGCTGCTTGTACCTTCGGCCTCGCATCTTGCCTCGGCCCGCCCGGACCGTCTTGCCGCTTTTTGCTCTCAGGACGTCTTCCCAGAGGCCGCAGGCCACCAGGAACTTTCGGACTTCGACGGTCTTCTCGACGGATTCCAGGTCGTCTTTGGCGACGACTATGGGTTCGCCTGAGAATATGTGGCCTCTCGCCCGCACAAGATCGGCGTTCGCGGTGGCGGCTATCGCCGAACGGATCGCCTTTCTCCGCTCCTTGGCGTTCACCTTCTCGGTTCTGTCCGCCTCGGGCTTTGGTGGGTGGGCTCTCCGGCCGCCCTTGGCCTGGGGGACCCGTGCAGCTCGCCTGCCGTTTATGATCCTTGGAACTCGTGAGGCGCCGCGGCCGGTTCCCCAGGAGAGGGCAGAGGTCTTGAGGCCCGCGAGGTTGTTGGGACCGTAGGGCTGGAGCCTGTTGGCCTGGGCCGCCAGAACCGCCCTCTTTATGAGGTCTGGTCGAAACTCCTCGTTGAAGACCTTTGGAAGGTCTACTTCTCCGACCTCGCTTCCTGATAGATCGATAACCTTTGCCTTCATCACAATCCCTGCTTCGAGTCAGTGCTGACGTAGAGGACCTGGGGCATCTTGGCCGTGCCGTCCTTGGGTCTGACCGCGTTTCTCATCCTGACCAGCCTCTTGGTGGGGCCGGGGACGCTGCCGCTGATGATGGCGTACTCGCCCCGAACGATCCCGTATCCCGGAAATCCGCCCTCGGGCGTGATCTCGCCGCCGTCGGATCCCATGGCCAGAACTCTCTTGTTGTACTCGGTTCTCTGGTGGTAGCCCATCTGGCCCAGGAGGGGGACCGTCCACCTAACGTGGTGGGGGTTCCAGGGGCCGAGGTTACCGATGTGGCGGCGCTTGCCGCCCCGGGAGTGTTTCCTCTTCTGGAGGTTTATGCCCCAGCGCTTGACGGGACCCTGAGTTCCCTTCCCCTTGGTGATGGCGGTGACGTCGATGATCGAGCCGGTGCCGAAGACGCTGGATATGGGCACTGAGGAGCCGAGGAGGCCTTTTGCCAGCTCGAACTGATCCGCGATATTGCTGCCGTTCACCTGGATCTCCATAAGGTCGGGGTTCTTCTTGGGAACGCCCGTCAGAAGCTTGGGGTTGGTATAAGCGATAAGACGCAGCTCAGTCATCTTGTCTATTTGAGCCCCGATATCGTCGAGGGGTGTGCCCCTCTTGTTCTTGGGGACTGTGATCGACCTTGCGAGGTACGGGTCCAGCTTCTCTGACCAAGCCTCTCCCGCAGCCCGCACTCCGCCGTTGTACTTCTCGTAGACGCGAAGGGCGGCTATGCTCAGGGGCGGCGTCTCAAGGATCGTCACCGGGACGCTGACCTCCATGCCCTCTGTGAGGCTGTTGGGCTTGTCGTCGATCATTATGAGATGGGTCATGCCGGCCTTGTACCCGGCAAAACCGTCCATTCTGGCCTTCTCCTCGCCAGCGGCCCAGTATCTCGTCCTGGGGACCTGGCTCTTAGCCCGTTTTCGGGGGCTGAAGGCCAGCGAACCTCGTCTTGGTCGGTGTATGGTTGCCATTTAGCCCTCCAGTGATCGCATCAGGTTGACCTGGGATAAGGTGGCCACTATCGCCTCTTCAAGCCTTACCGTCTCGGTTCCCTGATGCGGTATGGTGTTAATCACGCAACATCCTTCCATCGTTTCGCTGCTCAAGAACGCATCAACGCCGCGTGCGGGCGAGCCGAAGACCACCTCCAGACCCCGCTTTCGGCCTTGACGTACCGTCTGCCTCAGGAGGTCTGGGGTCGCTGTCACACCCTGCCTGGAGGTGGCCACGACTAGCCTATCGCTAGAGCGGACGTATTCGTCCAGGTTCGGGATGACCTCTGTTTCGTAGCCCCAGTAGTGAGGTATCTCCGATCGGTCTACCGGCTCCGCGGCGAGGGGTTTCAGCGAAAAGACTCTGACGTTCAGGCGCTGCCCCACTTCGTACCGCGATGCGGTCTTGAGGGGCAATGGGCACTCAACACCTATGTCCACCCATGCGCCGTTGTCAGATCCCACTTCATCGACTACTAAACCTACTCTGAACTCGCCGACCTTGAGCGTTGAAACCTTTGAGCTTGTGGGATGATGAGGGGTGCGCAGCGGCGGCAGGATGCCGACGTACCTCAGATCTCTTTCCCTTGGAAAGAGCCGTTTTCGGAGGTACTGGGGCGTCTCTGCGTACTGCAGGACCCGGGATATGAACCTTGAATCGTCGAACTCCGCGTCGCGGTAGATGACGATCCTGTCCACCCGGAAGACCGCTGCAGCCCTTGCGATCGTGCCCACCTTGAGGGTGCGTATCCGCTCGTCCCGCGACTCCATCGTTGTGGAGGATGGGATCAAGATGGTCGTCTCGCTGCCACCGATCATCGGATCTTACCCCCAAGACCTATTCTTGATATAAAAAGGTTTGGAGGAGAAAAAGAGGTTGATTCGGAGGCCCATTCGCAGGCCCGTTGAGAGGCCCGTTTCCAGGCTCGTCCAAAATCCAATTTGAAGGCCGGATCTTTCGGCCCATAATCATCTATTAACATGAGTTGCTCGCCTCGCCCCCATCCTCACGCCTCCACGCCTATATTATATCTCCCATCACTTTCGTCGAGGCTCGGACTGTGTCCGAGGTTCGGACGGTGGCCGAGACGTGGACGGAGCCTTGGCTTGGGCGTGGTCGATGGTCGAGGTACTGGCCTTGAGTCGAGTGCTTGGACCTGAGTCGAGGTACGAGGTCGAGGTCAAGGGGCGGGCTTGAAGGTCCGGGGGTCGAGGGTGAGGGGCGTCTCGCAGTAGGAGCATATCGTCTCCAGGCCCGTCTCGGACAGGACCGCCCTCTCCACCACCTCCGGGGGCGGGAGGTACTGGGTCATCTCCTCGCCGCAGAGGGGGCACTTTATCTTCAGCCACTCGAGGCTCGTGAGGTCCCGTATATTTAGTATCACCTCTCCGAGGGCGTCAGAGTAAGTCTCGCGGCTGAATGTAATCGGCTTGAGGTGCCTGATAAGGGCGGGCATCTCCGCCCCCGTCTCCAGGAGGGGTATCACCAGCTGGTCGATCCCGGAAGAAAAGCCGATCTCCTGGTTGACCCTTGGCGAGACCACGCCGTCCAGGGTCAGTAGGGCGATGACGCAGTCTGAGTGGCGGATCCCGAACCTCATTCTTTCGCCCGGCGCCATCCCTCGGGCGCGCCGATAGATGGCGACGAAGCTCTCAAGCCCCACCCTCCAGAGGGCGTCGGCCAGCTCTCGGGCCAGGGGCTCGTCCTCCTCAGAGTGGGTGATGTAGACTTTTGTGATCATGAGCTATGGACTCCAGATTAGTTATATCATTAATAGAATATACGCTCTTGCGAGGAATGGCGATTAAGTTAGTATCTAACTACATAAACGTATATATTTAAACTGTTGGCGACATAACCCCGAATTAGCAAGCTGTAAGGCACCCCAATAAATACATAGGTACATTCGTAACCTTAAATTAATCTTCATGTTCATTTTTATCAGCCTCACAGGATTCAGATTTAGGGAGATCCAATGTTTGCAGATAATTTTTTATTCCTTCGATAGCCGTAGCTAATGCCTCTGACGAATAAGGTATCGGTTTAGATATAGACGCCCAATCCATTGCCTCCAAGGTAGATGCGAAATCTACTGCTTCTAGCGGCGTCGTTCTATATTTTATATCAGACATATATTTCATAAAATATTCGAGAGATTGCTGATCCATTGATCTAACTTTTTCGACTTCGTCAATCGATTTTTGGTCGACATCAATTTTCAGGTATTCTTTAGCCCAATACATAAATCGGTTCGCAGGATACATGTAAAATCGATTCTCTGTCTCAGAGACAAACTCTTGAATCAATTCAGGGCGAGGGCTTCTGTCTCCATGAATTTTAAGCCACCAATCATCCTTTACATCATCGGTAATAAGAATTACCGGTAAATTTTCACGTTTCGATTTTTCTATGATCTGATACCATAATATTAAATCGCCATATTTAGTGAAATCATGTTTAGTTTCCGCATCTCTATAGCCAGGAGGAATTTTAAGTTTGTATCTTAACTCGCCTAGTGTGTATATTTCTTCAAGCTTATCCTTCGAATAATGTGAACCAATTTTCCCGTCAAATAGCTCTTCTAGGGTTGCCTGTATTTCGTCGTCATCAGTCCAGTTCGGATGGTTTTTTTTGAGGGCATCTAATTCGCGTTCTATAATTTTCCTATGTTCGTTAAGTTTATCAATTAAATCAGTTATATTTAGAATAGGATGTCGAGTATACGAGTCGAGATCTTTTTTAATCTTATCATAATTTACTTTTAAATGGTTTTTAATGTCTGCATAGGAATGCTCAAGGCTATTGATAACATTAATGCGATTTTGGTAATATTCTAAGGCGACCTGGTGAGGAATCCACAAGCGATCTAATTCTGAAATTTTTCTTAGAAGTTTAATTAATTCATCTCTTGTATTTGCATCATATCTGTATAAATTTAAGAATACATTAGTATCAAAGACAAATATTGAGCTGCGCCATAATTCAGAGAATTCATCCTCTGTAGGCCGATAATACCCAGGAAATGTGCGCTTTATATCTTTCATTTTAACTCCGCCCACTAGCTCGGCAAGTCAGATATACGAACTGTTATTTAAATCCCATAGTTTCGGTACAAGTATTCCCATGTTGTAACAACCCTTCCAAGTCCAGCGAACGTTAGATCCTTTCAGCCAGGACCAAAACCCTTTCGGTTTACAAAATCAACATAATCCCGGATAAATGTAAACCCGGAGAAAAGGCAGATGACCATAGGCGAGCGGATTAAGCAGGCGCGGAAGATTCGAGGCATGAGCCAGCGGGAGTTGGCGAAGAGGTCCGAGGTCAGCGCCCAGGCCATATCCAAGTACGAGCGGGACATAAACGCCCCCAGCTCCGGCGTCCTCCTCCGCCTCTCAAAGGCCCTGGGGGTGGGGGTCGAGTTCTTCATCCGCCCCAAAAGCGTCGTCCGGATCACGCCTGACTATCGAAAGCGGCGGGCGTTCCCCCGAAAACGGGAGGCGGCCCTCATCGCTGGGATTTGATGACCGGCCCCGGTTGGGGCGGACGCCGGACTTTTCAGATGTACAAAGGCTTAAATAGTCACACGCCTTTCCAGCCCCTCGCGTTAAGCTGTTCTGTTTTATGGTTTTTCGCAAAGGATGGTGCAAAGTTTGTACGGCAATAATAGAGGCTCTTTTGGTGCAAGCGGGTTTGGCCCCTCTGCGCCAGTCGAGGCTGGAAAGGAATACGACGTTGAGATCGAGGACATATCAAAGCGAGGAGACGGCATCGCCAGAATCGAGGGTTTTGTCATCTTCGTTCCAGAGACCGGTGTTGGCGACAAGGCCACCATAATGGTCGACAAGGTCATGCAAAGGTTCGCAATAGCCCACAAGGTCTAAACTTATCATCAGCCTTAAACGTCGTTGGCGGTCGGCGCAGCGATTTCGCTGCGCGGGACTGCTTTACAAAGAGACAGTTCAGACAGTTTCTCTCTCGTCTTCGATCTGCTCGATTTCTCGGGACGGGGATCTTCTGGTTGGCGATCTGCGACATGCTGGTGGCAAGACAGAAGAAGTGAGAAGCGAGTGCAGAGTTAAGGCGGAGTTATCAGCTCCGCAGGCTTTTGACGTTCTCGCTGTTTTTGTGCGGCGGCTATCGAGCCATGCAGGGACGGGTACGCGCAAAACTAACAAGATATTTAAAATTGAGGAGATATATACATGAATAAGATGCCAAACCAAAATCCAACGGAAGGGAAGAATCTGGACAGCGCGCTCAAAGAGGAAGCAGAAGGCTACGGAGATCTGGTGGCCATATCGCTGGTCCACAAGGTAAGCATGAAAACTCTCCGATCCAGGTTGAAGGAATTGCAGATAGAACGGGCATGAGAACGTCAAAGTAAGAAGACGTTAAGCTGAAAAGTGACATGATATGAGTGAAGACATAAGTGAAGAGATGGATGGAAATTTGACGACCGTTGGGAAGTGCGTCATAGCTGAAATAGCCGAAAGGATCAGATGGACAGCCCAGGGATGGCCCGTGCCGGAAGGACGAGAGGACGACCAGGCGCTTCAGAAGTGCTACTCGTGGCTCGCCTGGCAGGATCTCCCTCTTGCAAGGGTGCCTGAAAACGATTCCGAGTTCGACGAGTTTGTATCTTCGAACATCTTCCTGAAGATCAGCTTCGACGGCCAAGACCTCAAAGATCTTGGTTTCGTCACCAGAGAGTACGTTGAGACGTTCGGTCGGAGACCAAATGTGACCTTCGTTCCCGCCGCCTTCGGAGCGAAGAAAATGCTCTCACGGCTGAAGGCCTTCAGTTTCTCTTTAGCGAGATAACTGTGAGGCAGCGAGGTCCGGATTCTCCGATCCCGATCTCCGATCCCGATCTCCAAAATCCAAGACTAAACTTCGCCTGAGTGCCTTCAGC
>ERZ795048.99-NODE-99-length-90829-cov-9.902395_pt1 | contig 90829 bp, 60 predicted proteins | sample MGYA00375132_ERZ795048 | MGnify/ENA primary metagenome ERZ795048 (study PRJEB30177, sample SAMN05720225) | activated sludge metagenome | isolation source: Anaerobic digester | place: Hong Kong | collected 2014-12-17 ...
TTCAACGGCGACCCCGGCGACCAGACCCACCTCTGGGGCGAAAAGCACGCGCAGCGCTGGGCATGGGTTCATTGCAACGCCTTCGACGGCTCGCCCGGCAGCCTGCTCGAAGGGCTCTCGGTCCAGGTGGTGCGCGGCGGGTTCACAACTCCGCCGATCAACCTGTTCCGGCTCAAACACGGCGGCGAGGATTACAGCTTCACCGAGATCCCCGGCATACTCCGCAGCTCCGGCAGCTTCGATCTCGGCAACTGGAATTTCACGTCTTCGTCCGGCAATTCGATGATCAAAGGCGAAATCTCATGCCGCGCCGATGACCTCGTGCGCGCCGACTACCTCGACCCCGACGGCGAAGAAGCGTTCTGTCACAACACCGAAGTCGCGTCCTGCAACATCAGCGTGTACAAACGGAAAAACATGTTCTCGGCATGGACGGAGTGCAACAGGCTCGGCGCGGAAAAGACCTGCCACGTCGAGTTCGCGGGCCGAACACCCGACGCCCGCGTAAAAAAAATCATCGAAGACGCCGACTGACCAATGAACTGCCTCGGAGCCGGCCCGTGGTTATCAAACATTTCTAATAGAAGGTTCCGAGCAGACGGTAACATGGCTGGGATTCGCCTTTCAAGCCCGGATCGTGTACCCGGAACTAAAGGGAACAAACACCGGAATCAGTGAAAAACTAATCAAAAAAGTGAATTAAATATTGTGTCCCATTAATTCCAGCATCCCTTCTCATCGGACCGCGTGTATTACATCGTCATCCACGATCCGGATTGCTTCCTGTTCCAAGTTGTAGGCTTCGGTCCGCTTCTCGTTAGCCTCTAAGGCATAATCATTAATTGCGGCCTGTGTCGATGAACTCTTGAGTAGTGGAACGGGAACATCTATTATGTGTTCCGCCTCGATGTGGTCTACTACTGAACCGTAGGTGAATCTCTTCATTAATTCTTCGCCGTATTCGGAAATCAGGAACACCGATACGAAACCGGCAATCTTTTCCGACACTGGAATAATGCGAATAATGTCATGTGTCATCGTCCAGCCTTCCCAATGTTTAGGGACAAGGACTACTTTTCCGAGTGTCCCGCTGGATGTTACAAGCAACATGTTCTGCTTTATCTCAAGCTGTTCTTTTATCCGCTTTTCATGTCGAGCAAAGGCCAGATACTTCTTGTCCGCAGGATCCAGCTCAAGGATTCGCTTTCCTGTGAAGTAGACAGCGCCTTGACCTTCCTGGACATAGATTCGCGTGAAGCGCCCAGGCAAGCGTATCTCCTTGCTTATCCTTGCGTCACCGATATCTGTTAGCTCCGCCGCATTCTTTCTGAGGCACTTCATTATTGAATCGACAATCGGCACATGATAGGAGCCATCGACCCTGCCACTGAGGTTGGACAGTTTTACAGTGAAGTTCCGTAGGTCTGCCGACTTGTCGAAGTATGACGGCCTAAGTTTATTTAATGGGAGTAACTGCAACTCATCGTACAGAAGTTTTTCCGCCTGGGCAAGAAGTTCATTCGACTCGTCCCGCAACGCGAAAGAGCGTGCCACCAGTTCGTTTACTCTTTTCCGAATTACCTTTGGGGGGCTGGGAATTGGTACTGATGCCAGATGCTCCGGCTCGATATGAGATATTACCGCGCCGTATTCGTTGGTGCGTATCAGCGCCCCACCCACTTTTGTTTTCATGAAGGCGTAGATGTATCCAGTGTCAGCATCGTCATTGGCCGTGATGCGTATGAGGTCATGGCTAAAAACTCGATTGTCGAAAGTGTCAGCCACCACGGTACACAATCCGATGGTCCCGGAGCATGTTAGTAGCACCTGTCCTTTCTTTACTATCAGCGCATCGATATCCGTGTCCGTAATGTCTGACAGATATCCTGATGGTTTTGGATTCAGGTCCAGAATCTGTGATGGCTGATATATAGGTATTCCCGTCTCGTCTACCCATATCCGGCGGAATCTCGGACGATGATATGCCGTCGCGAGTCCAGTATCACCACACAACGATGCAACAGGCCACCTACATTTATTCAACACCTCACGGGCATGCTTACCCTCGACGTCGAATACACTGGCCTCCAGCCTCATTCCTCGCTCGAACACTTCATTCAGCGACACCGGGCACCAGCGTAGTTCCTCCTCTGGCAAATCGGCGGGCGCGACTATTTGTGGAACGTCTTCCTTCAGCTTCCGTGCATTTCCGGTCACCATAACATACCCTCCTGTTCGCGCCACTTCTGGAAGGTGTCTACCACAAGGACAGTCTGATCGTCGATGACCTTCTTCTTGGATTCGGTTTTAACTGTGCGCTCTCCGTCAGCCGTCTGGTCCAATGTAATAATATCTGCGTCGGGGACAAGTATCTCGTTGCCGTGCTTGTCACGTTTGAACAGCGGGTTGCCACGCTTATCATGACCCACTCTGTCAACCATGGCCATGAATATGGGATAGTCCGCCATACGCCCGGTACGCTCCTCCTTCTGTATCTCCTTGGGGGTTTTCTTCTGGAGGAACAGAACCGATGTCTGGGTCCCGTTGCGCGGCTGGAACGTATCCACATGCAGGTCAATGCTTGCGAGAATCCGAGTCTTCATTATCAGCCATTCACGGATGTAGCCAAGTCCGGGAGCACCGAGGATAGAGTCCGGTAGAACAATTCCCATGCGACCACCCGGTTTGAGTAATTGCAAACAGCGCTCAATGAATAATTGCTCGGGAGGTACAGAACTCTGTAGGCGATCTGTCTTCTCCCATCGGTCCCTATCAGAAGCGTTCCTTGCCCAGATATGGCCAAGGTCAAACTGCTCAAGGATGTGCGGGTCCTTTATGGGAATCTTGCTACCGAACGGCGGGTTCGTAACGATCACGTCAAAGTGGCCGACAGACTCACCGTTGCGAAGTGTTGTCGGACTTATTCCAAGCGAGTTTGCCAGGTCACGTCGGAATGGAGCCTCCCACGAGTGTGGTGGCAACAGAGAGTCCGTCTGGAATATATTGCCACTTCCGTCGTTGTTCATGACCATGTTCATTTTCGTGGCCTTCGCCAAGTCAGGGTTCAGGTCGAAGCCATAAAAGTTGCTGGAAGCAATCTCCCGTATACGCTCCTGGAACAACAGTTTCTCGCTGTCGTCCCATTCATCTTTGTGCTTTCCTACATCATAAGATAGTTGCCGCTCCAGCCCTGCAATAATCTGATTCATGGCAATGACCAGAAAGCCTCCGGTTCCACACGACGGATCGAGAATACGCTCGTCAACCTGCGGGTCCAGCATCTGCACGGTCATGTGCATCACATTACGTGGAGTAAAAAACTCCCCTCGGTCGCCCCGGAGATTTGCGCCAACAAGCTCCTCGTATGCTTTGCCCTTGATATCGATATGCGTGTTCAGCAGGGAATACTTTTGGAGTTCACTGACAACATACGCAAGGCTCCTGGGCTTCAGTTTAATCTCATCGTTGCTCTCGAATATCTTCGAGTGCTTCTTTTTTACCTTATTGAAGATGGAGGCAATTCGTTTCTGAACTGTCAGCTGCCCGTCGGGATGTTTTCGCTCGCCAGAGGAAGCATAGAATTCCAGTGGTTTCCCGAGATTGCGTTCGTCTTCGATCTTACAGAATATGACCTTCAGCAACTCAAAGAACGCAGGTTGCTTCTGCATTCCGTCTGTGACATATATATGATTGTGACATGTCTTGAACACAAACAGCAGATTGTCCTCGACAGCGCTCTTTAGCGTATGCCTCTTGGGGCGGTCGATGTCCTCGACATTACCGTCTGCGGACGGTATGTCATTGAAATCGACGAACTCTATCGTACCATCGTCGGAGATTACCTTTCGGAAGACCTCTTTGTGCTTCCCATTCGTCCACATTCCCCACTCGCAATTTGCACATGCCGACATGTACGATTGCAACTGGCCAACTCCATCTTTCCGTGAGGTGGGTTCAATGGCTTCCTTTTTACATTCGATAATGATGTGGATTTGTTCCTGAGTGAGCGAAATCGCACCCTCGGAGAAAATTACAATGTCGGCCCGAGGTTTCCGGGAACCGACGTGCAGAGTAAACTCTACCGCAATTCTCTCCTTCAAATACTTGTGTTCGTTTACGAGACGCTTTTCAATGTTCTGGCGAACATATTCCTCCGGTGTATCGTTTCGAAACTTACCGTCAATGTAGTCGCATATCTTGCCTTCGGGAATGACGATAATCTGTGATTGTTTACTACCCGTGCTCGACGTGGGAACTGTTACACTACTCTTATTTTTCCGTTTCGCCAATGCATACCTCCGTGTGTTCAGGCCGTCTTTTATCCCCATATTACAATTGAGGATATATAATGGACAGGGTTTCCTCCCTCACCCGTCAGTCAATTATATCTGCGGGGTGAGACACATGGCAATAAAAACACGTCGTTTTTATACATATAGAATTCAAAGAATTATGGGTACACAATACTCAATAAAAAGGACAAAACGAAGTCGGTGCCTGCCCCTGAAAACACCCCCTGGCCATCCCTGCCCCCACTGGATTCCCGATCTCCGTCGGGAATGACGGAATCAATTGAAGATAAAAATCATCGAAGCCGCCGACTGACAACAGGCCGAGAATGAAATATTTTTTGTCGCGTTCTTGACGAATCTGTTTTAATTCGGTATTATAGTACCAGAATAACTTTATGGCCGGTGGTGCTATGTCGAATCCTCTGAAATTTTCCGAAGCGTCCGCGATCGCGCTCCACGTCATGACTTTTCTCGCGGCCCGTGACTCCGGCGGCCCGGCATCTTCCCGCGAGCTCGCATCGCTGTTCGATGTTTCGGAAGCGCATCTCAGCAAAGTCATGCAGCGGCTGGTCCGCGGCGGGCTTTTGAAATCCACACGCGGCGCTTACGGCGGATTCGTTCTCGCCCGCGACGGCGGCTCCATTTCGCTTCTCGAAGTTTACGAGGCTGTCGACGGACCGGTTTCCCTCAGCGAATGCCTGTTCGAAAAACCTGTCTGCAAAAGCGGCAGGTGCATTATGGGCAGCCTGGTTTCCGATACGAATAAAAGAGTGAGGGACTATCTTTCAGGCACCATGCTTTCCGACCTGTCGGACGTTTACGACGGCGGTTAGCCCGGATACTGACGGCCCCGGGATTAACCTGCATTTTTCAGCGGCGCAGGTTGAAAACCGGTTGAAATAATGTATCTTTGCGCTCCGGTCGGGGACGGCGGGAGCGATTATAAAATATATTCTTGAATAATGTGCATCTCATGGTGAATTGACCGGCACGGCATACCGGATGGCCGCGCCTGTTGTGGGGGAGCGTGCCCCGCAGCGCGTTGCGGCAGCGTGCCCTGCTCAAGTGTGCTCTTTAACAAATTGACAATATAAAAGGAGGAAACATCATGCTGTGTTACCAGTGTGAACAGACTGCGAAAGGAACGGGCTGCACAACTTTCGGCGTTTGCGGCAAGGACCCCGAGACCGCCGCCCTGCAGGACCTGCTCGTGTATGCCCTGAAAGGAATCTCGATGTATGCGCACAGGGCACGCGCGTTCGGCACCGCCGATGTCGAGCTCGACCGGTTCGCGACCGAAGCGATTTTCACCACTTTGACAAATGTCAACTTCGACCCTGAAGGGCTCCGCGGCTACCTCGAAAAAGCCGCGGCATACCTCGATTCCGCGAAGGCCATGTACGAAAAGGCTGCGGGCGGCGCGACGGAAACACCCGGCGGACCCTCGGCATGGGTTCCGGCGGAAACGCTCGACGGACTGATCCGCCAGGGCGAGGAAATCACCATCGAAAAGAGGATCAGCCTGCTGGGGCCGGATATCTCCGGGCTCCAGGAACTCATTACTTACGGGCTGAAAGGCATAGGCTCATACGCCTACCACGCGGCGCTGCTCGGACAGGAGGACAGCGAGCTCTACGGGTTCTTCCACGAAGCGCTCGACTTCCTCACCCGCGAGAATCCATCCGTCGATGAGCTGCTGGGTCTGGCGCTACGATGCGGCGAAGCAAACCTGCGAGTAATGGAACTGCTCGACGCCGCGAACACCGGGGCCTACGGTCATCCCGAGCCGACCGGGGTCCGCGTCACCCCGCTGAAAGGAAAGGCGATCCTGGTGTCGGGCCACGACCTGAAGGATCTCGAAGAAATTCTCAAGCAATCGGAAGGCAAAGGCATAAACGTTTATACTCACGGTGAAATGCTGCCCTGCCACGGGTATCCCGGGCTCAAGAAATACCAGCACCTCGCGGGCAACTACGGCGGCGCGTGGCAGAACCAGCGCGACGAGTTCGACGAGTTCCCCGGCCCGATTCTCATGACCACCAACTGCATCCAGAAGCCGCGCGACTCTTACAAGGCGCGGATTTTCACAACCGGCCCGGTCGCGTGGCCCGGCGTGAAGCACGTCCCCGGCCCCGATTTTTCAGAGGTGATCGATGCGGCGCTCGACGCCGATGGATTCGCCGAAGACGGTCCGGAGCAGTTCATAACCGTGGGGTTCGGTCGCAACGCGGTCATGGGCGTCGCCGACGCGGTGATCAACGCAGTGAAGGCCGGCGACATCCGGCACTTCTTCCTGATCGGCGGCTGCGACGGCGCGAAATCCGGCCGCAACTATTACACCGATTTTGCAAAGGCCGTTCCGGATGACTGCGTGATCCTTACGCTCGCCTGCGGTAAATACAGGTTCAACAAACTCGACTTCGGCGACATCGGGGGAATACCCCGCCTGCTCGATATCGGGCAATGCAACGATGCTTACTCGGCCATCAAAATCGCACTCGCGCTGTCCGACGCTTTCGAGTGCGGCGTGAACGAGCTCCCGCTCTCGTTCATCCTTTCATGGTATGAACAGAAGGCGGTCTCGATCCTGCTGACGCTGCTCCACCTCGGCATTAAAAACATCAAGCTCGGTCCGAGCCTGCCCGCTTTCATCTCACCCGCCGCGCTGGACGTGCTCGTCGAAAAATTCAACATCGCGCCCACGGGCACTGTCGAGGATGATCTCAAAGAAGCACTCGCCTGACCGGGCTTCCCGTGCCGTCGATTAGTGAACTACCCCGCCGCAAGCGGTCGGGGTATCAAAATACGTGAGAGAACTTTTGAAAAAGTTCTCTCACACTCTTTCAAAACTTCTCGACGAGAAGCGCGACAAGCGCGCTTCTCTCTATAATATTGCCATACAACACAGGCAATCCTTACCCCGGTGCAAGCACCGGGGTATTCTTCTCGAATAAACCGGACAAAAAAACCGCCCTCTTTTCAGGGGGGCGGTTTCTCTTTTTATCAACTTTTTCAGAACCTGCCGTTCTGCTGCTATCCCGCAATAAACATGATGCCCGACACGATGTTGAACACAAACGCGAGCGTGCCAAGAATAACAAGTACCATGTGGAGCTTTTTCAGGCCCTCCGGCGCTTTGCCCCTGTTCAGTTTCAGCCCGATCAGCAGGCCGCCGGCCAGCAACAGCGCCGCGCACGCGCTGCCGACGGCGAAATGCGGCAGTGCGCTCCCGAAATCAAACCCGTCGAACGCCCAGATCCCCAGTCCGCCCAGGTATCCCAGCAGCAGCATCGCCACGTACACCTTGCCCCACTTCACATGGTCTTTCCATTTGAACTTAACAGGGAAATTTTTATATTTCTTTTTGCCCATGAAATATCGCTTCAGCCCCGTCATGAGCATATAAACTCCGAGCCATAAGAAAATCAAGGACATGTAAATCCCATGCCCCATCTTCATCAGCTCTTCTATCGCTTCCCTTGCCTCGCCCGCTTCACCGCTGTCGGTCGCGCCGACTTCCGCGGCTTCCTCTTCGGGCTGCCCGCCGGTTTCCGTTTTGCCGATCACGGCGGCGGCGGCGGAAACATCCTCAAGATCGCCTTCGGCAAGAAGCAGCTTGATCGCGTCCGCCTCTTCTGCCGTCATCAGCTCAGGTTTCTTCTGCCACATCCGGTCTATCGTCGCCGCCCTGCTCTCCGCATCCGTGCCGGGGAATCTCATGACGGCCCTTTTCCACGTGTGGCACGCCGAGCATTTTTTTACAAAAAGTTCGATGCTCCGTTCGCCCCGCCCATCTTCCGCTATACAGTAAGCAGCCGCACAAACCGCGGCACAGAAAACAACGACAGAGACTGCTGCTAGACAAAACCTGATCACCGGCCTCTGCTCAAAACTCAATGAAAAGATTCTCATCGGCCCCTCCGTTTTTCTCGCCCGGAATTCTCTTTTTCAAATTTTCAGTAAGGATTTTAATGCTATGGCATGATAAAAGAATTTCAGCCCGATTGTCAATCAGGATGTTCCCGCCTTACTTTTTCTTTTTGCTCCTGAAGAAAAACTTGCCGCCCCTGGCGGCATCCGATTCGCTGTCTCCCGCGGGACCGCCGTCCGGGGCGTTCTGGCTGTAGATTCCTTCAAGAGCACTCTTCTTCGCCTCGGCCCGCAGCCTGTCCACCTCCCGCTTGGCCCTCACATACAACTCGCGGAACTTGTCCGCCTCGGCTGTCTTGCGCACAAGCTCCTCGCGCAGGCTCCTGACAAGCTCGGGATCACCATCCGGCTCGATGCTCAAAGGCGATTTCACACGAATCGGCTCTGCGGGAGCAGCCGCCGGGACCGCTCTCCCGATCATCTTTTCGAGATCCCTCGGTATGTACCCTATCGCGCCCTGGATCGTCGCCAGCGCGTCCAGCATCCCCATCAACAGCTTTTCCGTTTCCTTGTGCTGCCTCTGGACAACTTCGTTGTAACTGTACGACGCACGCCTGATCACTTTCACATCCTCGTTCATCGGCCCGAGGTTGCCGACAAGTTTTTTCATCTCCCCGATCTCGCCCGCCAGCGCCGACGTCACAAACTCCTGCCTGTCCGCCTGCTTCCTGAGCCTGTTTACCGCCTCTTCCACCCTCTCGAGAAAAACATTCGCTTCCTGCTCGGTCACAACCGCCTTCTTCGCCATCTCATCCGGGTTCATCGGAAACCTGTCCATCAGCTTCTTTTCCGTGTCGTCCCACGAAAGATGCCGCTCCACCCTGCAATCCCTTATGGCCTTGAACACATCTATCGCTTCTATCCTGTATTTTCTCTCTCGTCCCGACCCAACGTACGGTATGAACTGCGGGTACGTGTCACGATATTTCCTCAGCGTGCTCTCAGGCAGCTCAAGCTGCTGGGCTATTTCTTTAAGCGTATATAGTTCCTGTTCCATTTCTCCTCCGGGAAATCCGTTCTGTTGAGTCTTCGTTAATAATTTGAAGACCTATTATAACACATCCTTTTTAAGTAGTTAAGCGAAATAACAACCATCGCACGCAAATTTTTTTTAATTATATCCAAATTACGCTTCTTTTCCTCGATTTCATATTTTTTTGATTGTTGCGTGCGTAACGTGCGTATCATCCTTTGATATCTGTTTATTGTAAATATCCTTCCTCGCCGATATAATCCTTCTGTAGCCGGTTTCGCTTCTGGAATACGGTCGATACGGATTTTTTGATTCTTGTATATATGATGGATAACAATTATTCCAATTTCATGGATTTCGGTACGCCGGACGATACTATTGCAGCTATCGCCACTCCGCGCGGATCGGGCGCTATCGGCATTATCCGCGTTTCAGGGCCGGATTCTACTTCTATTGTAGAAAATCTGCTCGTTCGCGATTCGTCTTCGCCCTTCCCGCCTGCGCCCCGCAAAATGACTCTTGCTAAGATTATCGATCCCTCTAACGGTGCTTCAATCGACAGGGCCATGATCGCTTTCTTCAAAGCGCCCGATTCGTATACCGGCGAAGATGTCATCGAAATCTTCTGCCACGGCGGGATTCTCATTACTCGCGAAATCCTTTCTCTTCTTATTTCCGCCGGCGCACGCGCCGCCCAGCCGGGCGAGTTTACCTGTCGCGCTTTCCTCAACGGCAAGATGGATCTCGTACAGGCGGAATCCGTTCTCGATGTCATCAACGCACGTAACCGTGCTTTCCTTGATGCCGCCCTGAAACAATTGTCCGGCAGCCTCAGTTCACGTATCAAAAATGTCAGAAATAATCTTCTTTCTCTGCTTTCTATCATAGAGGTTGTCATCGAATACCCCGAGGAGTCTTCAGATCAGGTTCCAGCTTCCGATATCAAGCCTGTCATCGACCGCGCTGTTTCGGATTTAAGTAATCTGCTCGACCGCGCAAACTCTTCCAACATTTCTAATAATGCCGTCGGTATCGTTCTCATAGGCAAACCCAATGCAGGCAAATCCAGCCTAATGAACCGCATTCTCGGCTACGATCGCGTCATCGTCAGCGATACACCCGGCACTACAAGGGATTTCGTCACCGACTGGTTTTCCTCCGGTGGCTTCGATTTCGAAATCATGGATACTGCGGGTATAACAAACACAGAAAATATTGTTGAATCGGAAGGAATTAAAAAATCCTTTTCTTCAGTCAAAAATTCAGATATCATTCTCGCTCTTTTCGATGGGTCAGCTGAATGGAACAGTGATGATGACACTGTCATCGATGCTGTATCAGAATATAAAAACGTTATTCCGGTCATTACCAAGAAAGACCTTGATAAGCTTATTGATACTTATAGAATCTCTGATCAATTTAGTGATACGGACATAATCTGCTCTTCTACAAAGTCCGGTGAAGGTTTAGATGAACTTCTGGGCAGAATTGCATGCCTTGCTGAATCCAGCGCGCCCTGCTCTTCTGATTCTTTGATTCTCAACCTTCGGCACAGGGATCTCATCACCATGGCCATGGACTCTCTATGCAAATGCATGGAAAATCTCGGCTCTGTGCCGGACGATATTCTATCAATCGATATCAGGGATGCTGTTGATGCTCTCGGCAGGATCACAGGCGAGGATACATCCTCCGACCTGTTAAATACTATATTCTCTAATTTCTGCGTAGGAAAATGAAAAAAACAGATTATTACGATGTTATTGTTGTCGGCGCGGGTCATGCCGGCGTAGAGGCCGCACTTGCCGTAGCGCGTATGAACCTTGATGTTCTTCTTGTTACCATTAATCTGGATACCATAGGTCTCATGCCCTGCAATCCCAGTATCGGTGGCCCGGGCAAGGGCCACATAGCAAGGGAAATCGATGCTCTCGGCGGCGAAATGGCCAGAAACATTGATGAAACGCACATTCATATCCGCTGGCTGAACACCAGCAAAGGCCCCGCTGTTCAGGCTCTACGCGCACAGGCAGACAAATTACGTTATCAGTCACGCTTAAAACACATTTTGGAATCTAATAATAAAATTTACCTGCGTCAGGGCATGGTCACAAAACTGATAACGCAGGAAAATTACGTCAAAGGCATAGTAATTGACACAGGGGAACGCTTTTACACAGGTGCAATTATTGCTACCACAGGTACTTTTCTCAATGGAATCATTCATATCGGTGAAAAGAAGTTCCCTGCCGGTCGACTCGGAGAGTTTCCCGCTGTCGGCATGACAGAGAGTCTACAGGAATTGGGTATTGAGACCGGTCGGCTTAAGACCGGTACCGTCGCTCGTGTGAACTCAAAACAAATTGACTTTTCCAGATGCATAGAACAAAAACCGAGTTCCATACCGCTTGCATTTTCTTATTTCACCACACCTGCTCCAAGAAAACAACTTTCCTGCTGGATAACTCACACCACTTCCGAAACTCATGATATCATACGTTCCAACTTTGACCGGGCTCCCCTTTTCTCCGGACAGATAAAAGGCATCGGCCCGAGATATTGCCCATCGATCGAGGATAAGGTCAATAAATTTCCGGACCGTGATTCTCACCAGATCTTCCTCGAACCCGAAGGGCTTGGCACAAATGAAATATATATGATGGGCCTTTCATCAAGCCTTCCGATTGATGTTCAGAAAGCTTTCATAAATTCGATTCCCGGTCTTGAGAATGTTGATATCATGAGACCCGGCTATGCAATCGAATACGATTTTGTTTTCCCCACGCAATTGAGACCGACTCTCGAAACTAAAAAAATACGAAATTTATACCTTGCAGGCCAGATAAACGGCACATCAGGGTATGAAGAAGCCGCCGGACAGGGTATCGTGTCCGGCGTGAACGCCGCTGCGTCCATTCTGGGTTTAAGGCCGCTCGTGATCAAAAGACATGAGGGTTACATCGGCGTTCTCATCGATGACCTCATTACTAAAGGTACAGAGGAGCCATACAGGATATTCACCGCCAGGGCCGAATATCGTTTGTCCATGAGGTTCGATAATGCGGACACGAGGCTCGCCATGTACGGCCATGAATACGGCCTGATCAGCGATGAGAAGTTCGATTTCCTCAATAAGCGCATCAATATTATCAACTCAGAAATCGATAACCTGGAAAAATATCATGTTCTGAACGACGCACCTTCAAAATTCTCTGCATTTGTCAGCAAGTCCCTCCGCCATGCACTCAAGGCTCCCGAGACAACCTACGGCGATCTCAAGGATCTTAATTCCAGTTATCCGCCTGTCGATGATGATGACCTTACAAGCAGGATTCAGATAGAAGTCAAATACGAAGGCTATCTAAAAAGACAGAAGAAACAGATCGACGAATTCAAGAAGTATGAGTCTATTTCCCTTCCAGAAGATTTTGATTACGATAAGGTCGAAGGCATAACGGTAGAAGCAAGATCAAAACTCAAAAATATAAGGCCCGCTTCTGTCGGCCAGGCTTCACGCATTTCCGGTGTATCGCCTGCCGACATCACAGTGCTTATTTATTTCCTCAGAAAAGCATCTTCCAGATAATAGAAATGATTTAATTATTTATCCTTTATTATTTATTAACGCTATTTCATTGTATAATACAATTATTGAAAAAACAGTAATTTTTGATTCGTACTGCTGCAGATGCACATTCATGGAGTTGAAATATTTATAAAATGACGAATATCGGTGAAGAAAAGAACCTTTTTATCGACGAAATTGAATCCCTGTTAAGTAATTTTATACCGGAACTGTGTTTTAAGCGTGATTCAGGGCATGCGCTATATGATTATTATCGTATGATAAGCACGTTTAATAAACATACAAATCTCATCGCTGACCCGGACATTCATACCGTAATACGCCGACATATAATTGACTCGCTTTCCTTGTTCAGGACTCAGAATATTGAAACTGGGGCCTGTATTGCCGATATTGGTAGCGGCGCAGGCTTTCCCGGCCTACCTTTATATATAGCAAGACCTGATCTTAACCTCGTTTTAGTAGAATCAATCACCAAGAAATGCAGTTTCCTTGAAGATGTTATCAAGAAGCTCGGCCTCAAATCAATAGTTGTTATAAACGATCGTGCTGAAAACGTTGCTCGAACAGATTACCGGGAATCATTCGATATAGTAACCGCCCGCGCTGTATCCTCTGTATCCACACTTGCAGAGCTGTGCCTTCCTTTAACAAAAGTCGGAGGAAAAACAATACTATTTAAATCTGATAACTATGAAAACGAACTTCACGATGCAGAAAATGCAATTAATACTTGCGGTGGCGGTAATACTTCTGCTTCATTTTACCGCGTTACCGGCTCTGATCCGCTGAGAACACATATTATTATTGATAAGCTGTCGCCTTCTCCTGAAAAATATCCCCGCCGCCCTGGCATTCCCGCAAAGAGGCCCCTTTGAATCTTTCATCTACATCTATCGAAATATCTGAAATTGCAATTTATTCCCATTACTAATAGCATTTATATCATTGTTTCACGTGAAACATTTATATTTCCTTATCTGTAACAGCCTTTTATCTAAACTCTAATTTCAACTTTTCATCTACTTTTATCATTTTTTTAAATAAATATTAATACTTCTTATCCTCCCCCCCCCCTGCCCTGCTTCCGCAAATACTTAATTTTCAGTCTCTTATCTCAGTCCTGCTATTTCACCGTGTGTTACTGCCTCTGTTGCACTGATTATCATGTTTTTACTTGTTTATTAATTTTCTTTACCTTATTTTCATGTAATGTTATCATATCTTTGTTACAGTCAGCAGTCTACTATCGTGCTAATTTACTATAAGGAGAATTTAAATGGATAAGGAAATAAAACTACTTGATCTTGATTCTATTAAAATGAATCCTTTTCAACCCAGAAGCGATTTCGATGAGTCAAGCATCAATGAACTCAGTGAATCTATTAAGAACCACGGCATCATTCAGCCGATTATCGTTAGGTTCGTCAATGATCAATACCAGCTCATTTCGGGTGAGCGCAGATTAAGAGCTGCCAGGCTTGCCGGCAAAAACGAAATTCCTGCAATCGTTATCGACATTGATGGTCTCGATGTCGCAGAGGTCAGTCTGATCGAAAATATCCAGCGCAAGAATCTCAACAGTATCGAGGAAGCCCTTGCTTTCAACATCCTCAAGAAGCAGTTCGGTCTTTCCCAGGAAGAGATTGCAGACAAGATAGGGAAGAGTCGCCCATACGTTGCAAACTGCCTCCGCTTGCTTGAATTGCCGGATGAAGTTAAACGTCTCCTTATAGACGGAACACTATCTGCGGGACATGGCAGAGCACTGCTCGGTCTGAAGCCTGATACCATTGCAGAAATTACTCTCCAGATAGTCAGGGATTCTCTCTCTGTACGTCAGACTGAGAAACTTGTAAAGCAGATAACCTCGCCGACGAACAGGCCCAAAAAATATAAGAAACAGAAACTGACCGATTTAACAGCGGATGCGTCCGTTTATTTTGAAGAAGTAAAGAAGGTTATCAAGGATTTAAGAAAATCCGGAGCCAAGGCAGATATCATTGAAAGAGAAAGTGAAGATTATTTTGAGATACTAGTGCGAATCCCCAAGGAGAATGCTATCATATAAGTAACAACGGTGGTGTCCAGCGCATTGGACATATCAAAATAATTTTAATTTAAATATATGGAATTGATAAATATAACCTCAATCACACCAAATCCCTATCAGCCGAGAACAAATTTTGATTCTGAAGCTATTAATTGTCTCGCCGCCTCAATCAGGCAGCACGGTATACTTGAGCCATTGATTTTAAGAGAGTCCGATGACGGCTATCAGATCATAGCAGGCGAGAGAAGATTTCGTGCTGCGTGCAGCATTGGTCTCACTCACGTTCCGGCAATAATCAGGAATACATCCGATTCAGAAATGCTTGAAATTGCATTAATTGAGAATCTTCACCGCGAAGACATGTCTCCCATAGATAAAGCTAACGGCTTTAAAAAACTTATGGATGAATTCCATATGACGCAAAGGCAGATTTCAGAAATATTCGGCATTTCACGATCTGCTATATGCAACACCATCAGACTTTTGGATTTACCTGAGTCTATAATGAATGCTCTTCACATGAAGCAAATAACAGAAGGGCACGCGAGAGCTATTCTCCAGATCAAAGATCCCGACAAGAGAGAGATACTGCTCAGAAGGATCATTGCTAGACAGTTGAATGTGAGGGAGACAGAGGAACTTTCTAAGCAGATTTCAAAGCAGTGTAAAAACTCAAATGGTAATAGTTTTTCAGAAGCTTCTCCTGAAGACAGACGATTCATCGAGCATCTCAGAGAACGGTTGGGAACTAATATACACATAACAAGGAACGGAAATGGCGGAAAAATCGAGATAGATTTCTACACAAGAGAGGATCTCGAAAGAATAGCAGAGATGATCTGACGACATATTCATCAACAGATCATGTTTTTCTCAATTATCTTTATATTTATAAAAATTATATTAAATAAAGTATTTTTTACTGACATCCACAGTCAATATTCTCATAAAACACATTTTATTTCATAATATTTCGAAATAACAGTAATTATATGAGCTTTATCGGGATAAATACAAATTTATAATAATACAACAGCCTGAATCGTACTTACTTAAATTATTATAAAACACAGCCGGTTTGAATGTTTGATACAAAGAGGAGGTACACATGACAATAGATTTACATATATTCTAAATTTGCTGGTTGGCCCGTGATTCTATATAAATAACGTGCTTTTATAACGCACGAACATATAAATCTGATATCTGATTGACTTAACAGGAAATTTGTAAACAATATAATGAGTATTATATATGACTTACAGGATCTGTAACATATAACAAGGAAGAGAGGAAAGCAGAGATGTTGGACCTCAGGAAGATAAGAGAAAATCCCCAGGAAATGCAGGAAAGACTTAGAAAAAAGGATCCTTCGATATCACTCGACGAGATAGTCGCACTGGACGAGAAAGTGCGTGTCATGGCGATAGAAGCGGACGAACTTAAGAATAAACGCAATGTGGTATCAAAAGAAATAAGCACACTGAAGGAAAAAGATGTTCGGGATGAAAAGATCAAGGAGATGAAAGAAGTCTCAGAAAGCATCAAGAAGTATGACGAAGAATTGCGAATTCTTGAAGAGGAGCTGCGTAACAAATTATTGTATCTCCCAAATGCGCCGCATGACAGCGTGCCCGTAAGTGATGATGAAGAGGATAAAATCATAGTAAGAAGTCACCTTGATAAGCCGGAATTTGATTTTGAGATAAAAAACCATCTTGAGCTTGGCAATAATGCGGGAATGTTCGATTTTGAAAGAGGGGCGAAGACAAGCCAGTCCATGTTTTCAATGTACAGAGGAGTCGGCTCAAGGCTGGAATGGGCGCTTATTAACTATTTAATGAATTTTCTGACCCGAGAGAAGGGTTTTGAACTGATAATACCGCCGCTGCTTGTCAGCACGGAAACGATGTATATGTCGGGAAATCTGCCGAAATTCGGCGAACAGCTTTATAAATGCGCGGATGATGATCTTTATTTGATCCCAACCTCTGAAGTTCCGCTTGCAAGCATGCACAGGGGCGAAATTCTAAAGGAAGAAGAGCTTCCGATATATTATTGTGCGTATACGCCTTGCTTCAGACGTGAAGCCGGCGCTCACGGCAAAGAGGAAAGGGGCCTTATCAGGGTACACCAGTTCAATAAGGTTGAAATGTTTAAATACGTGAAACCTGAAACGTCATACGATGAGCTCGAACACCTTGTATCGACCGCAGAAGATCTTATCAAGGGTCTGGGACTCCATTTTCGCACTGCATTGCTTGTGACAACAGATATCGCTCAACAATCCGCTAAAACATATGATATTGAGTGCTGGCTACCGGGGCAGGGACAATACTACGAGGTCTCCTCTTGCAGTAACTGCGAAGATTTCCAGGCTCGCCGCGGCGGCATTCGATACAGAGACGCAGACAGCAAAAAAACTAATTATGTGCATACTCTCAACGGTTCCGGGCTTGCAACATCCCGTCTCATGGTATCTCTTATAGAGACATATCAGCAGGCCGACGGCAGCATCGTGATCCCTGAAGTGTTACGAGATTACATGGGCGGCCAGGAAAAAATCGAGCCAAAAGCATAATTTAGCATCTTCTGCCGGGCATGTTTCGCACACATTAAATATTGCCGCGTTTATATATGTTATTCGATTTTTCTCTTTTGTATTATCATTAAAATGGTTAACAAAAAGTCCTTTATATCTGCTTTTTTTACAATATATTATTAAAACACATAAATCATATCTTATTTCATAGCATGTTTTGATTTCGCTTATTATATATTTATTATATATTAAACACGCAGCGCACAATCACCATCAGTGAATATTATTATGCATTCAGCAATTATATGCAAATATATTATAACGCGCGATACATTATAAATGCGTGTGTTACCATTGATTCACCACGTAAAAATAATGCTTTTTCTCTATTTGATTTTATATCCATTAATTCTATTGTTATCAAAAAAGAGCTTTAGTTAACGCTTTTTTATGATAGAATCCATAATTTCGAAAAACACAGGCGGGGCAGGGCGCATTTTTTACCTGCATTGACATTTACCCTTAATACGCTTCTGAAAATCAAATACACGCCATCACAGGCAACAGCTTTTTTCGTGTTTTTAAAACAAAAAAGATTCTTGTCTCGACATAAGATAGACCAGCAGGTAAAAATTTTTAATAGAAGGCAAAAAATACCAGGATGTCGATATTGTCGTATTTACAAATACTCTAACGGTTGAGTTTTACCATCTGAAAGACCGAAAGCTTCTGTTTATCATAAGCGATTGTGATTAATTCCAAAACCTGCCGATTCTGTTCCCTTCAACGCCCATAATTCTTAACATTTGATCTCCTGTATATACGAATAACAGCTTGTCTTCCGGAATTAAGGAATTGATAGTATTATAGTGATTCTCAAAAATAAACTTGAATACATGCACAAAGGAAATAGCTTTGTGCATGGCACACTATCTTTGTATTTGTGATTTCTGATCGAGTTGTGAATCTGTTTTTATTATGAGAATTACTATAACCATAACAGTTATGGAAATACAAAATAATAAGTAAAAAGAATGAAGGGCAGGGCGGCAATGATAGGTAAAACCATTACTAATAGACACCGGCCTACAAAACAATAATAATTTTGAGGCCACCTGCAACTCAGAAGAAGGATGTACTTGAGCTTAAAGATATAAACATCAGAAAAAGATACATTCTGAAAACATTACAAGAACCGGTTGATTATTTCGGTATAGCCAGTAATTTCTTCTGAGCGCCATCATAGAATTCGAGCGCGGGCTTATCCTGACCGGCGCCCATCAACATACGCAGAGTTCCATCGGGAGCATACATGGAAAACAGCGAAACATCAGATGAAGCGGACATATTGGATCTCACCGCTCCCTTTTCATCGAGAAGCCTGACAAAAGGAACCTGTTGATTTATGCCCAGAATGGACCTGACATTTTCAGAAGAATCGAACACGGCAATGCCTGAATTAACATCGTTGTGCTTCACCGAAATACGTATCTTTTCATCGGCGTCATATATAGCGATTCCGGGCAACCCGTACACGGCGCGAACCTTTCCATCGGCGTCGAAGAATCGCAGGAACGCCTCGCCTTCCACCACGCCGATCTCCACATACAGCCGTCCCTCTTTGTCTACAAGCTGGAAATTCTCGGCATGCACATAAGGCTCGGTGTTCGCTCGCACCTGCTGCGGCGACAAAAGATGCGAGGAAATCACACCGCCCAGCAACCCCGCGATCAGTGCAAATACTATTATCCTCGATTGTTTCATAAGTTCCTCCGTCTTTATTCAGCAACCTGTTTTTCAATTTCTTCCCTGATCAAGCTTATCGACTGATCCAGCGGCTTAAACTCCGCAATTCTGTTAACATTCAACTCCGCAAGATTTTTTTGAAACTGCTCAAACCGTGCCCACTGGTCGTGTTCCCCGCCCGCGGCGAGTTGTTCCCGGCTCCAGCCCAGGAGATGCGGTTTTCTGAGCTGAACATAAGTTATGCCGAGCCCGGCACGCTTAACTCTTTTCAAAAGCGCCGGATCATCCGCGGCCAGCTTCTCCGCCTCCGCGAACGCCTCTGCGCCAAGCTTCACAAGGTCGGCGGTCAGGTATCCCGATGGATCGGAATACAGGCTCGCGGTAACAGACTTTCTCCGCGCGTGTTTATGGAGAGCGACATAATACTTCATAATCGGGACCGCCGCCTTGCCATAGTAGGCATTAACAAATTCCGATATGAGCTTTCGCCCGTCAAGCTCCGGGTTCCACAGCATTTTCGCGATCAGCCAGGCTTTCAGCTCCGCGAGATTGCCGCCGTCGCTCTGGTAGCTGCCCTGCCCGAAATAGCCCACCACCCCATGCTTTCTGTAGTAAGGAATATCCTTTATAATCGCGTTCAGATCCGGGAACGGCGCGAGATAATGAGAAAAATTCGTGACGTAATGCCACACATAGATCCTGTCGGTCAGCTTCGACCATTTTTTCAGATTATCGACATACCTCATGTTATATATTGAATCATCCAGCGGATGCAGATCGCACGACGGCTGCATGTGGCAGAGCCTGATGCAGACGTTCCGGCGCGGCCTGATCGTCTTCGGCGGAACCTCAGTATAGATATAAGCAAGAGTATCGATCAGCTTATCCGGATACTTTTTTGCAACCTCGTCGGCGATGGCGTTGACGAAATTAAGAAGGGTGCCCATCGGGGTGCCTTCCGCCTCATCCACACGCCTGCATTTCTCGCACTGGCAGTTACCGATCCAGTCGTTTTGGGAAACCGAAAATATCGTGGCATCCGGATTCTCCTCGATCCATTTCAGTACCTGCTGAGTAGCGATTTTGATAACATCGGGATTGGTGAGACAGAGTTGCGCATGGCTGCCGACACGCTCCCCGCCGATCTCCGAGAAATATTCGGGATGCTCCTTGAAATACTTTTCCGGCGGCACAAGGCTGTAGAACGTATGCACGAAATGCGAATATGTGATCTTGCCGCCCATTTCTTTAGAAATTGTGGGTCGCGAGCCGTTGACGCGGTTCCTGGCAGCCCAGGTGCCGTCGAACGCATGATGGAAAAACGGTTCACGATACTCGAATGCCGGTTTCTGAGTGTAGTCGAGCTGCGGAACGGAAATTTTTTTCATCGACGGCACATACTCGTAATCGGGCGCATACCATTTGCAGCCCAGCGTGTCTTCGAGCAGCGAATACACGCCGTACAGCGTTCCGCGCGGCCCTCCGCCGACAACAGCAATATCGGCACCGTTCGACCTGATCACGAATCCTTCCCGGCCCGCCTGTTCAAGCTCCGGCGCACCGACAATCTCCCGGCCCCTTGCCGTGCCCCCGATGAATATTCCCGGCCCCGTCAATTCCTGCTCGGAAACCACAGGCAGCGTTGCGCCGGAAATCTTTGCGATATAATCCCGAAGCTCCTTTGCCGCATAGTTCTGAACATCTGTCGCCCCTTCAGGCAACACTATGCTGTATGAAGAACTTCCGCCATCCGCAATTACCAGATCGGCGGCAAGCGCCGACCCGCCATAAACTCCAATGCAGATGATTACTGAGGTAAGAATAAACAGAAATCTTTTCATAGAGTACCGTCCCAGATGTATACAATTATTACGAAAAATGAACCTATTTACTTTCATTTTCTGTCTGTTTCGCTATTCCGGAAAGTCTGAAGGCTTCTTCGAAATTAGCCGCTTCAATCTCAAGACCCGCATCGAGCGGAAGATCCAGCCCCCGCGCAACCGCATCCTTGATCAGCCGGACGGCATGAGCAGGCTGCCTGCCGAGCCTTTTTGCCAGCTCTATCGCCTCGGGCAGAACTTTTTCCCGCTCTACCACCCGATTTGCAAGCCCCATTTCATACGCCTGCGCCCCCCGGATTCTATTGCCGAGCAGCAACAGCTCCATCGCGCGGTTTTTGCCCGCGATTCTCGCTATCTTCTGGGTGCCGCCCCACCCGGGGATAACACCCCGTCCAACCTCCGGCTGGCCCAGCGGCGCCGAATCCGCAACAACCGAAACGTCGCAGCTCAACATCAGCTCGAACCCGCCGCCGAAAGCATAGCCCTCGACCGCCGCCACCACCGGCTTCGGGAACCGCTCAATTTTCTGAAAAACAGCCTGGCCCGCGCGAACGAACCCGATCACATCGCCTTCAAGGTCGAATCCGCCCTCAAGGTCCGCGCCCGCGCAAAACGCCCGTCCGCCCGCGCCCGTGATCACAACCGCGCTCACCTGATCATCGGCGGCAAGCTCGTCGAACACCCGGTCGAGCTCCTCGATGGTCCGCGCGGCAAGCGTGTTGCGCCTCTCATGCCTGTTAATAACCACGACAGCAATATTATCTTCACGCCTTACTATCAGATGCTCCAGTTCCACAATATTTCCTCCGTCTCGAAAAACGGGACTTTTATATCCGCTGAATTAAACGTGGACTATATTGTAACCGAAAAAAAGCGACCGGTCAGCAGGGCAGGGCGATGCGGCCTCAATACGCCTCCAGCCGAACCGTACCGAGCCCGCCGCTTTTGAGCCTTTTCCACACAGCTATTGCAAGATGGTTCTCGCCGCACGGATTCAGCACACCCCACGGCGCGAAAAATTTGTGCTGCGGCCCTTTCTCCTGCCAGTAGCGGCCCATCAGATAACCATTAACATAGATATTGGCCTTGCTGAACGCCTCGGGAACAACGATTCCCACCGGTTGCGGATCGTCACCGGCATCAAGCCTGAACCGCGTCTCGTAAAGCCCGATTCCTTCCTCTCGCGATCCCCAGTAGTGAGGGAGCGCCACCGTCTCTTTCGGCCCGTAAGCCTCGAACCGGTCCGGAGTCAGAACGGGGGTCAGCCCTTTTTCGCCCTCCAGCAGACCGCCCCTGAACCGCCAGAGAACATTCGCGCCGAAGGTTCGAATCCTTACTATCCCTCGCGGATTCCGCGCATCGTTTTCAAAATCCTTGTTGTGGCCGAGACTTTCGACGAGAATCGTAATAACGTTCCCGCCCGTGGTCTGCAGCGCGGCTGGAATATCTATGCTGAATACCTCCGGCACATCGTCTCCGACTCCCGAGAAATTTCGAAAATTGTCATGCGACGCCACAAGCTCCCCATTGACAAAAACAGAAAAACAGTGCCTCGCATCGAGTCTTATTTTTTTCATAATCCCGCTGTATGTGCCACGATACCAGCCGTATCCATAATAATTACCAATGCTGTCGAAATCCCACTTCGGCCTGCCGGAAACAGCCTCCCAGCCACTGTCGTCGAACCCCGCCGCAATCTGTGGACTGCCCCAGCAGAGCGTCCAGTTATCAAGCACAGGCAGATCAATCTGCTTCTTCCGAGTCCGTGGCACCGACTTGCTGTCGAATGCGCCGATTTCGTGTAAAACCCTGCTGTCCTTATCAAGAACAACAAGCTTCATTTCGGCTTTCCCTATGTCGAATCGTGTGTGGCAACAGCTCAGCTTCACTTTTGCCGCCGGGCCGCCCATATTCCTTATAAATACATACCTGCGATCAGCAGACCGGCGGGCCCTGCAGAAAACCCACGGCGGATTACATGTCACAGAGGGATCGGGATCGGTTGCGAGAAAATCCTCTCCGAGAGAATCCACCTGCTCGATGAGCCACTTTACGGTGAAGTAACGATCCGAGGTTTCCCCGGATTCAGTAATCGGCGCGCCCATATCATAAGAAGTGTAAACATCCGGGCTCGGCAGATATCCCCAGGTGGTGCCACCGGTGAACATGAAGTAGCTGATGAGAGTCGCGCGCTGGGCGAGCACGCTCTTCGTCGCGATATCAAGCTGGTCGGTGCCGAGCAGATCGCGAATATAATCATAGCCGGGGCCGCCCCAGGAATCGAACCAGCTCGACTGGAACTCGGCAGCGAAAATCGGTTCCTCGCGCCCGAAATTCTCATGCCCCGCCTCTATGATATCGGTCTGTTCGAACAAGTGTTTCTTGTTGCGCCACTCCGAGAAAAAATCCGTTACCGGGTAATCGTCTATCGCCATGATATCGACATCCGTCTGACGCTCCGAAGTGCTGAGAATATCGTTATGAAAAATCGGAACCTCGACTCCGAGCTCGCGCGTCCACTCATAAAGCCGCTGCATGTATGGATTGGGTTCAGTTTTCCGAGAATCCTGAGAAGAAAGCTTCGGCAGCCATCTGTAATTGAGGAGATTAAATGTTTCGGTATTCGAAAATTCAAACAACAGGTTAGCATCGTGTCTCCTGATTTCTCTGACAATGAACTTCAGCGGTCCCTGGAGATGCGGCAGCAGGTTAAACTCGTTTTCGATCTGAAACAAAACGAGATTTTTTCTGCCGGCGATTTTCGGAACGATCTGCTCCCACCATTGCCTCACGTACTTCATATATTCATCATCGTAAACAACCCTGCCGTCCCTGCGGCACCTTAAATTCAAGCCCTTTTTCGCAAGAAGCCATGCAGGCAGCCCGCCGGCGTCCATTTCAGCGCATACATAAGGCCCCGGCCTCGCTATGAGATACAACCCGGCTTTTTCAACATCGTCGAGGAATCGGTCAACGTCCCTGTTCCCCGCGAAGTTGTATTCACCTTCAATCTCACTGTGGTAATTCCATGGGAAATAAACATCTACCGCATTGATTCCGCATTCCTTTATCAGCTTTAATCTTTTCGGCCATTCATCAACATGAGGATGCCTGTAGTAATGAATAGCAGCGCCCCAGACAAAAATTCTCTTTCCGTCTATCCTGAGACTGTACCTGTCTTTTTGAATGTTCATAGTTTTCTCCCGATGCCTTTGATCCCTGTATATGATAAATGATACATTCATTCCGGTACAAAACTTTTTAAAAAAGACGCTTCAGCACATGCCGCGGACACCCTGCTGTTTGCGGTGACAAAAGATGCGCGGTCCTGCGCTTCTCAAATTTGAACGTGATTTTATTAAAGGCGTCTTTTCATTTTTACCTGCCATATCCCGTAACAGAGCGGACAAAGTATTGCGTTATCAGGATAACAATTCATGCTTTCTGATCGAATGTGTGCAAGTTTGGCGAAGACAAGTTGAACAACAATCAATTGTCGGGTAGTTACCGGGTTTTCCACAGGTTATTTTGTGAATATGTTAATAAAATGTGAATATAATGGCCTCTGAGTCGGCTTTTTTCCACATTTTTTTCCTTTTATATTAAGCTTTTTTGCAAAACCGCTTTTTCTTAAGCCTGAAAACGGAAAGAAATCTTTCCACAGGAAATGTATGTGAAATTAATCATTTGTGTAATTTTAACCGCATGCGTGAAAAAGAACGTTGTCACGGAGATTTATTTCTTTTATCCAAAACCTAAAAACATCTTGTACCCGGCGCTCCAACACTTCAAATGTACATACTGCCGCTTTTTAAAATCAGCGGTATTTGAATCTTTGTGTGTTTTAAAATACGCTCATTCTGACGAACATACACATTAAATAATCAGTGATTTGATCCTGCGCTTGTCGACATCGATACAATTTATATATAGATAATTATTGTATCGATATGCTTGATTTTACAGTACAGTTCAATAGAGAGAAGCCGGAACGATTATTCCAATAATTTCAAAGATAAAAAAGCCCCTATTTGCCTGATTTTCATGTAGCGATAGAGTCACACAACGCATCCACATGTATTAATGCAATATTCTTAATGGTCACAAATCTAATTTCCGTCAGAATGCCCCTGGATCGATATCAGAGGCTTCCCGGCCTGCCCGGCAACAAACCGGCTCATTACACGCGATTTTTGAAAGATGCCGGGCCGCCTGATTTTCTAAAACAAACCAAGAAGGTTTGGCATAATTTATCAAAACCATGCTCTACGCCTTCCCGCAAGAACGTTCTCTCTGAAACATCAAAGCAGACCCGGATCAAAAACAATCTTTATCAACACCATTTCTTGGAGATACTTATTAATACTTTATGATATAAATAAGACATCTTTTGATGCCTATATAACCCATATGGTTCAAATCAGGATGTGCTATCTGCCACCGCCTTGAAGCGGTTGCGTTTTACATTTATGAAAAAATACGTCGCGTGTTTTTGCATGCAAGGAAACATGAAACAAAAAGACCAAATGTGTGATAAGCGCTCGAAAATCAGAATTTAGAAATCAATGGTTCTGGATGCTGTAGGTCAGATAATATGTCCTGTCGTTACGAGTATTGGAACCTTTCGTGGTTTCCATATAAGTAATGCCCAGAGATGTGTCCACGCCGAGCTGATAGGAAACGCCGCCACCGAACCTGAACCTGTCCTCGTTCAACTGTTTGAAATTGGAAGAGCCCCCGCCCAGCGGAGTTTGCTCGATGGGATGCCCGCCGGTCTGCTCGACGATGGTAAGAAGTCCCCTGAGAAGCCATTTCCTGTCGAACACCCTGCCGATCTCGAAATCAAACTCTGCTTCGTCGTCGGTATCGCCGAACCTGATACGGTAAAGCACATCTGCGCTCCAGTACATATCGCGCTCGTCGTAATACTCGCCGATCGACATCCCGGCCTCCACATCGAGAGAGTGGTCGCCCGGAGCATTGAGAACATTTTCATCGTAGGTGCCGGGGATCTTGAGGCCGCCTATGAGGGCAATCGTGGTATTTTTCGAATAAATCTGCTGCCTGTACCTGATAGAAGTGTCGGTAAGGCCCCTGTTTCTGTTATCCGTAATATCTGCAACCGGGGATCTCGCATCGCTGCTGACCACTCCTATAATGATGCTGTAGTCGCGTTTCTTTCCTATGCCCGCGTTATACAGGTAATACGCCTCGAACTGAACAACCTCGTCATTCATATCCATCGAATCGCCGTCGGAGTCGAGGTATGTATCGAAGTAGGTATAGCCGCCGGTGAAGGCAACCTGCACCTGGTGTTTTTCCTGCACCCATGGGCCTGCCGACACCTGAACCGACAGAAAAACAAGAAAAGCGGAAATTAAAGATATCGAAAGAATATTCTTTTTCATGGATCCCCCGATATAAATTGTAATTATCAAGATACGATAATAAACGAAACGGGGTCATCGATCAACAGGAGAATAAAAGTAGGTTTAGCTTGTTTTAAAGTTCCTGTTGTATATATTCTATGTAGATTGGCATTGATCGTTGAGAGTTAACCTGATAATATACACAAAATAAAAATAACAGGGCCACGCAGTGGCTGAAGTATCAGCGGAGAATCACCGGGACGGAAGATGACCGGTAAACCCGCAACGGGAGAAGGAAAACGCGAATGTCTGTTGATGAAATTTGGAAAAGCGCCATGGAGCAGCTCAAGGAAATGGTAACATTGCCTGCTTACGAGCTGCTCATAAAAAGAATAGTGCCGGTATCCCTTGACGAGGAAAGCTTTATAATCAAAATACCGGGCACGCTTTCGATGGAATACCTCAAGGATTACAAAGAAACGATCCAGGAAGTTGTCCAGTCGATCACCGGAATGAAAGTTGAATTAAGCGCAATGCAGGACGACGAGGCGCATGAGCCGACCATTCCCGAGCCGCTCCCGAGCCGGCCCGAGCCGGCGGCACAGGAAGCGCCGGTGGTCAACACCCTGAAAAGGGGAGCTCCTTTTCTAAACCCGAAATATACATTCGAGAACTTTGTGGTCGGCAGCAACAACCTTCTCGCTTACAATGCTTCGAGAACAGTTGCGGAAGCGCCGGGCAAGGCATACAACCCGCTGTTCATATACGGAGGGGTAGGGCTTGGAAAAACGCACCTCATGCAGGCGATCGGCCATTATCTCGCTGCGACAAAGCCGAACCTTGTTATCGAGTACATAACATCAGATATGTTCCTGCATGAATTCATGAGATGCATCAGGGAGAACAGGTTGCACGATTTCAGGACTCACTATTCCAGGTTGGACGTCCTGTTCATAGACGATGTGCAATTCCTTGAGGGGAAAGACCGTACCCAGTACGAGTTTTTCCAGATATTTAACGATTTTTACGAGAAGAAGCGGCAGATGGTGATAACGTGTGACCGGTTGCCCAAGGATATCCCGACAATCGAGGACCGACTGATCAGTCGTCTCAACTGGGGCCTCGTCTGTGACATACAGTCGCCTGATTTCGAAACGAGGCTGTCAATCCTCAATAAAAGGCTTGAGAATAACAATTCGTTCGTCAACGAAGAAGTCCTGCAATACATAGCCGAGACGATAAAAGAAGATATAAGAAGCCTGGAGGGTGCCTTGAACAAAATCATAGCTTACTCCAAGCTGATGAACGTGGATGTGACAATGGAGCTGGCTGAAAAAATCATCAACGACATTGCTAATCCGCCGCGCGACAGCATAACTGTCAAAGACATAATCGACACGGTTGCGAAGCACTACAGCGTGGATCCCGGCGACATCAGGGGCAAAAGCAGGAAGAAGGAAGTTACGCTTCCCAGATCTGTGGCAATGTACTTCTCAAGATACATAACCCAGCCACAACCATCTCTCAGCGCAATCGGCAAGGAGTTCGGAAACCGCGACCATACAACCGTCATATACTCCTGCGAAAAAATCGAGAAAGAGATAAAAAGGGATGCTTCCTTCAAAAAGCTGATAAAGAACCTGGAAGAAAAAATAAAAGGTTAACAAGTTGTTCAAAATATCTTAATATATGTTAGAATCTTGTATACTTTTACGGACGATGGCAAACTGTACGGGGAAATACACAACATTTGCTAACATTTAAGAAAAACATCAACCGATGATGTTTGAAAAAAGAGCCTTTTGTTTAAAGTGTTTTTTGTTCTTTCCACAAATTAACGGGGCATATTTTAAAATATTTAAAAAGTAATTTAAAAAGATAAAAATGATGTAGAGGTGAAAAAAATGAAATTTTCCTGCAGCAGGGAAACACTTCTTAAGAATCTTCACATATCACAGAGAGCAACAGATGCCAAAAGCAATATAGCTGTTTTGCGCAATGTATTGCTTAACCTTTCCGACAATAAATTGAGTATGGTTGGGTATGATCACAGGATCGGGATCAGGACCAGCATGGAATGTTCGGTTGAGGAAGAAGGCAGGATAACGGTTCCGTGCGCGCTTCTTATCGAGGTCCTCGGGATAATGCTGGAAGACACCGTTTACTTCTCGCTCGACGGGACGGTAATGAACATGGAATGCGGGAGATCGACGTACAATTTCAACTGTATACCGGCAGATGATTTTCCGCCGTTCCCGAAGATTGAGGGCAAGGATAATTTCGAGCTTGACATATCACTGCTTGGGACAGGTATCAAACAGACGCTGTTTGCAACCAACCCGGATGATCCGCGTGCGTTCATGGGAGGAATGCTTTTCAACCTTGAAAAAGAGAAAAGCGAAGTAAAATTCGTGGCAACGGACGGTCACAGGCTTGCCATGAGGAAGTTCCAGCTCGATGGTCAGAGCATCCCGAACTCGCAGGCGATAGTGCCGAGCAGGACGATGGCCGAGCTTCTGAGGGTTCTTCCTGAAGCGGACGAGGGGAAAATAAATGTATCGATAGATGAAAAGTCGATTTCTTTTACAGTAAAGGATGTCTTCATCATATCCAGACTTGTTGAAGCGGATTACCCGAAGTTCGAAAGAGTTGTTCCGACCAGGTGCGAGGGGTCGTGCAGGGTGAATCGCGTCAGAATGCTGGGAGCCGTGCGGGGCGCGTCCATCATGGCGAGATCAAAGGAAAACAGGGACCTTGTCGAAATAAATGTCACGGACGAGAGCATAAGGTTTTCGTCGAGCACGCAGGATGTTGGAAGCGCGAATGAAGAGGTTGAAGTAACGAAAAAAGGCAAGGATGTCAGGGTTGCCTTCAATTCGAAATACATAATAGATTTCCTCACTGCCGTTGATGACGAAGAGGTTATATTCGAGTTCACTGAAGAACTCGACCCTGGATTATTCCACACGGACATGCCGGATTACACATACGTGCTTATGCCGATAAAGGTGTAGAATGGCAATATACGCCCGCAAGGGGCAGTTGAAGGGCATATCTCGGGTTATCGAGCAGATTCGCGAGCAGTATCGCTTCGATGAGAAAAGGGAGTACAGCGAAGCGGTGAAGGACTGGGAGAATATAGTCGGCCCGGATCTGGCGAAGCATACGAAACCCATAAAAATAGAAAACGGCTCGCTTGTGATAGGCGTAGAGGGTTCCGCCTGGTCGCAGGAAATCTCTTTTATGAAAAACGCTATTTTACAGAAGATCAACACGCGGCTGGGGCGGAGATTTCTAAAGTCGGTGAAGACCCGTATCCTTGATGAAAAAAAGGGATAACGCCGTAGAAGACAGCTCGGCAGAAAGCCCGGGACTTTTCTTTTCTTGCAGCAAATTTTTAAGCAGGTTAAAAATTCCCCGGGTCGGCAACCTGACCATATAACAAATTATCAAAACAAAATTTCCTTATATCGATAAAGAAACGACAGAACGAAGATGCCGGAGCCGTCAGAAGGCGCAGAACAGACGTTGATGAAAAAAATGGAATAGTGCTGCGGAGTAAGATATTGAAGGCGGTAGAAGCCAAACCAGGCAATTTGTAAGGCAAACACAAGAGGACGGGGGCAACATGAAAGACTGGAGGGAACAACGAGTCGATCTTGATAACCACAACAGGGGGCCGCGCCGATGCCTATAGTTAAGCGTAGTTCTTTCCACAATTCCTGCTTTTTAACTGTGGATATGTTGATAAACTCTGTTGAAAACTAAGCTTGCTCTCTATATTGCTCACTTATATTAATACTAATTATATATACTAATAATATAATTGACTTAATTATATGTTATGTTATAATAAAGTAACAAAAATATGCTCTGGTAGAGTGTGTCTCGAAATTGGTCTGAAAAATACTTTAAAAAACGACTGCCGCCCATACAGAGCCGGGATATTGAGGAAAAATCTGGTATGGTTGGTATAGGCAAATCCGGAGAAGTTAATCATAAAACATATACAACCCGGCAGGCAGCCGACAGGGTTGGTGTGCATAAGAACACTTTATTGAACTGGATAAGGGCGGGAAAGGTTCCGGAAGTGGAGCGGGACTGGAAGAACCACAGGATATGGACGGAACAGGATATTGAAAAACTGATTGAACACAAACTGGGCTACATGCAGTTGAAATTTGAAATATAAAAACAAAGCAGCAGTGATAGAGATATGGAGGAAGGCTGATGCCTAAAAGCAAAGAGAGTGGCGGAGAAAGCAAGTATACAGCGAATCAGATTCAGGTTCTCGAGGGACTTGATGCTGTACGCAAAAGACCTTCTATGTACATCGGCAGCACGAGTTCGCGCGGATTGCACCACCTTGTATATGAGGCGGTCGACAACAGCATAGACGAAGCGATGGGCGGTTACTGCACGCATATAGAAGTAACGATACAGGGCGACGGCAGCGTAAAGGTTGTTGATGACGGCAGGGGAATCCCGGTCGATCTTCATCCGCAGGTAAAAAGGCCCGCTGTCGAAGTGGTTATGACGAAGCTGCACGCGGGCGGAAAGTTCGGGGGCGGCGGATACAAGGTGTCCGGCGGGCTTCACGGGGTCGGCATATCCGTGGTTAACGCGTTGAGCGAGTGGTGCGAGGTCGAGGTTTGCCGTGACGGCAAGCGCTACATGCAGAGGTACGAGCGCGGGGCCTATATGCATGATTTGAAGGTACTGGGGCAGGCGGAGAAAACCGGAACGACTATAACGTTCATGCCGGACGACAAGATATTCACGACGCTCGAATTTTCATTCGATGTCCTCAGCAAGAGGCTGCGCGAGCTTGCGTATCTGAACCGGGGTCTGAAGATAACGTTCGAGGATCTCAGAGAAGATAAAAAGAAAAAGCTTGAGTATAAATATGACGGCGGCATCGAGGAATTCGTGACGATGCTCAATAAGAACAAGGAAACGGTGGGCAAGCAGCCGTTTTATATGATAAGCGAAAAGAACAACTCCATCGTCGAGATAGCATTGCAGTATTTCGACGGCTACAGCGAGAACATACTGACATTCTGCAATAACATCAACACGATCGAGGGCGGGACGCATCTGGTGGGTTTCAAGATGGGGCTGACAAGGACGCTGAACGACTACGCGAAGCGCTACAAGCTGTTCAAGGGCAACGAGAAGCTGAGCGGCGAGGACGTCAGGGAAGGCTGCGCGGCGGTAATCAGCATAAAGATCGAGGACCCGCAGTTCGAGGGGCAGACGAAAACACAGCTCGGCAACAGCGAAGTCAAAGGGGTGGTGGATTCTCTTTTTTCGGAGGGATTCGGGATATTCCTTGAAGAGAACCCGGCGATAGCCAAGCAGTTGATATCCATGGGACTGAGGGCGTCGAGGGCGCGCGAGGCGGCGAGGAAGGCAAGAGATCTCACGCGGAGAAAGAATGCGCTCGAGGGCGGTTCGCTTCCGGGCAAACTTGCCGATTGCTCATCAAAAGACCCGACTATTTCAGAACTCTTTATTGTTGAGGGAGACAGTGCCGGCGGCAGCGCCAAGCAGGGACGGGACCGCAGGTATCAGGCGATTCTTCCGTTACGCGGAAAGATTATCAACGTGGAGAAGGCGCGGCTGGACAAGAGCCTTAGCAACGAGGAAATCAGAACGCTTATCACGGCGATAGGGACGGGGATCGGCGACGAGTTCGATGTGGAAAAGCTGAGGTATCACAAGATAATAGTGATGACGGATGCCGACGTGGACGGCGCGCACATCATGACGCTGCTCATGACGTTTTTCTTCAGGTATATGAGAAAGCTGATCGAGAAAGGACATGTCTATATAGCGTGCCCGCCGCTGTTTCAGCTTAAAAAAGGCAAAACCGAGAAGTATGCCTACAGTGACGAGGAGCGGGACAGGTTTCTTACCGAGATGGGCGATAAGGTTTCAATCCAGAGATACAAAGGTCTCGGCGAAATGGATCCCGAGCAGTTGTGGGAAACGACAATGAACCTTAATGACAGGATTCTGCGGCAGGTTTCGGTCGAGGACGCGGCGGAGGCGGACCAGATATTCAACATGCTGATGGGATCGCTGGTCGAGCCGAGGCGCGAGTTCATAGAATCGAACGCCGCGATGGTGAAGAACCTGGATATCTGATAAAGAAGGTTGTGAACGAAAGGAAAAAAAGCGATGTCGAAAATCAATAACGATGAATACAGGGACAACAGCACTGTAAAGCAGACGCCCATCGAAGAAGAGATGAAGACCGCGTATATCGACTACGCGATGAGTGTTATCGTGGGCCGTGCGCTTCCGGATGTCAGGGACGGGCTGAAGCCCGTTCACCGCCGGATACTGTACACCATGAACGATCTCGGGCTGACCCCGGGCGCAAAATACAGAAAATCCGCCAAGATCGTCGGTGATGTCATGGGTAGATTTCATCCTCACGGCGATACGGCGATTTACGATACGCTCGTGAGGATGGCGCAGGATTTCAACATGCGGCATCTTCTCGTTGACGGGCACGGGAACTTCGGTTCGGTTGACGGGGATAAAGCCGCGGCATACAGGTATACCGAAGCGCGCATGGCGAAGATGTCGATGGAACTGCTCGCCGACATAAAAATGAATACCGTCGATTTCGTGGACAACTATGAATCAACGGAAAAAGAGCCGGTGGTTCTGCCCGCGAAATATCCCAACCTGCTTGTGAACGGATCGAACGGTATCGCGGTGGGAATGGCGACGAGCATACCGCCTCACAATCTTTCCGAGATCTGCAATGCCACAATAGCGCTGATAGAGGATCCGGAGATAGAAGTTTCCGGCTTGATGAAATATGTCAAGGGGCCGGATTTCCCGACGGGGGCCGAGATCATCGGCAAGCAGGGCATAAAGGAAGCGTATGAAACGGGCAGGGGCAAGGTAATAGTCCGCGGCAAGATGGAGGTCGAGGAGGTCAAGGGCAACAAGTTCAGGATAGTTATAACCGAGATCCCGTACCAGGTGAACAAAATTTCGCTGATTGAAAGCATTGCGAATCTCGTCAGGTCGAAGAAGATTGACGGCATAACGGATATCCGGGACGAGTCCAACCGCGAGGGGATGCGAGTGGTTATCGAGCTGAGGCGCGATGTGAATCCGTATGTCATACATAATCAGTTGCTGAAACATACGCAGTTGCAGACTACGTTCGGCATCATTATGCTCTCGCTGGTCGACAACAGGCCCAGAACGCTCACTTTGAAGGAAATGCTCGGTTATTTCGTCAAGCACAGACAGGAAGTGGTGCGGCGAAGGACCCAGTTCGAGCTGGATAAGGCAAAGGCAAGGGCCCATATACTGGAAGGCCTAAAAATCGCGCTCGACAATATTGATGCGGTGATTGCGATCATCAAAAAGAGCAAGGACGGGCCGACCGCGAAACAGGCCCTGATGGACACATTCGATCTTACCGAAATACAGTCACAGGCGATTCTTGATATGAGGCTCCAGAAACTTACCGGGCTCGAACAACAGGCGATCCTGGATGAGCTGGCGGAGCTGCTGAAGAAGATCGCCGAGCTCGAAGATATACTGGCGAACCAGAGAAAGATAGACGAGATAATTATCGCCGAGCTTACGGAGATAAAGACAAAATACAAAAACGTGCGCAAAACGAAAGTCAGCGCGGGAGAATCCGATATCGACATCGAAGACCTGATAGTGAAGGAAGATGTAGTGATAACGGTTACGCGCGACGGCTGGATAAAGAGGCTGCCGGTCGATACCTACAGGAGCCAGCACCGGGGCGGTCGTGGCAAGAAGGGCCTGACGAGAAAAGCGGAGGACATCGTCAAGCATATGTTCGTTACGTGCAGTCATGACTATCTGCTGTTTTTCAGCACGAGAGGCCAGGTGTACAGGCTGAAAGCGTACCAGGTTCCCCAGGCGGGGCGGACGGCGAAGGGCATGCCGGTCGTCAACCTGCTTCAGCTCAACCCGGCAGAACGCGTGACGGCTATCATCCCGATCAAGGAGTACGATGAGAAGCACTACCTGATGATGTTCACAAAGCAGGGCGTGGTCAAGAAGACCAATCTCAATCTTTATGATTCGCCGCGCAAGGGCGGCATAAGGGCTCTGAATCTCAACCAGGGCGATGAACTGAGATATGTCGTGCTAACAACCGGCGAGCAGGAAATGATAATCGCCACGAAGAAGGGCCTGAGCATAAGGTTCAGGGAAGAGGACGTCAGGCCGATGGGCCGCGGCGCCGCAGGCGTGAGAGGCATAAGGCTGAATCGGGATGACGAAGTGGTCGGGGCCGACAAGGTTGACGATGAGAAAGCGCTGCTTGTTGTGTGCGAAAACGGTTTCGGAAAGAGAACGCTGCTTAAGTATTACAAGACCCAGAACAGGGGCGGCAAAGGCATTCTCACGATAAAAGCGTCGGAGCGTAACGGCGACGTTGTGGGCATAGCCGTTGCCGGGCTTGAAGACGAGCTTCTGATAATCTCCGAGAAAGGCATAATCATCCGACAGGCGGTCAAGAGCGTTTCGGCGACAATAGGCCGGAGCACCCAGGGCGTAAGGCTCATGAAGCTCGAAACCGGGGACCGCATCGTCGCGTTCGAGGTCTTCATCGAAGAAGAGTACGACATGAGCGGAAACTGTGATCTACCTGAAGAGTAAGCGAGTTAATAACGATATTAAAAAAGCGGCGTTGTTGCAGCGCCGCTTTTTTTGTGTCTCAAAGATGTGAATCCATGTGTTCGGCGACCCCGAAGATTTCCCTCACTTCATGGTGCATCCCGCTGTCGTCGACAAGGTAGCCGTTGAAACAACCCAGCGGTTGCCTGTAATGAGTTCTGAACAAGCCGAGGTTCAACTCTTCGATTTTTTCTTTTTCAGGAACGAAATCGAGTTCCACCCTGCCTTCGCTGTCCCTGATGTGCCAGGGCCGGGTTGTTTCGGCGGGATCGAAATCGAACGTTATGGGGCCGAGAAGTGAAAGTTTTCCGTCGTACCAGACAGCGCACTCGTTCCAGGCGGCCTGGTCTTTTATGAGATTGTCGGTGAGGTTTGCCCCGATGATCTTTCCGCTGGAATCGAAGCCGGCGAAGTTTGCCCATTTCCACCAGAAATGGTGCGGATAGTAGGCTTTGTGAACATCAACGAGCGCGATGTCGCGACCGGGTTCCAGGGTAACTGTTTCCCCGCCCGTAGCGATGGTTCCGGCTGCCGGGCAGACCACTTTGTGAGAATACATCGAGCGGTTGCCGCCGAGCGGCAGCGAAACGATCAGCGGCTGTGTAGCGGTCGTGTCTTCGAGAACCTGTATATCGCATTTGACCGCCGGCTTATCACCGCACTCCCCGATGTCGATCTTTATATCGTGATGTCCTTCGCCGATCCTGTTCGTGTATTCGATACTAAAGCCTTTTTCGTTGACGCTGCTGGTGCCGTTGAATAGATTTTCGGCAACGTGAACCCTGTGGGATAGCGGCATTTTAAGATATTCGATGAGTCTGCCGTTGCGCCTGTCATAGGCGTAAAAAAACGCCTTGGCGGTGAAATGCGCATTGAATATCACCGTTCCGAAGTAGAAATCGGGGTGTATGATCGCGTAGTGCTGCCAGTCCTTGAGTCTCAGCTTTCGCAGTGGTCGCGGAAGCAGGCGGAGCGCCCCCGCCAATTCCGCGTCCTGCATGTTCAGGTTTTTGAAAGGCGTTTTGAAAACCCCGTAATTGAATTTCCCGTTTTCTACAATTCTTTCCGGCGTATCTGAGAGCTTTCTCATGTCGGAGGGCCTCCAGTTGACGAAGCATTGATGTGCATGAATACAAGTTTACAGTTCTTTCGGCGCGGGTTCAATACCGGCGAAGCCGGGTTTACACGCCGGGCACAAAAGTAATATACTACCCCAAACGGGGGTTTTGAAATGTCCTCATCAGGCAAAGCCGACCGGATCCCTTCCGGCCTTGATATAATCACAGCGGTAAGCAACATAATCCAGACGAGCCGGGGCCTGAGCTCGATCCTGTACGACATGGTGGATCTCGTCATCGAGATAGTCGGGTCGGACGATTGCGCTATCTGGCTGTATGAAGACGAGTTTCTGAGGCTGAAGGCCCGGCACAGGCAGAACGTGGAGAGCGCGGAGGAAATCACGCTGATGCTCGGTGAGGGGATAACCGGCATGGTAGCCGAGTCCCGCGAGCCGATGTTCGTGCGCGATGTGGGCCGGGATGAAAGATACAAACCGATACCGGCAATGATGGACCAGGGTTTCAAATCGATTCTGAGCGTCCCGATCCTCGACGGCGAGAAGCTTGTAGGCGTTCTGAATGTCCAGACGCTCGGGGAACACGATTTCACCGATGCGGAACAGAAATTCCTTTTATTCATAGCGTCGCAGCTCGTGGGCGCGATCCGCAACACTCAGCTTTACGAAGAGGTCATCAAGGGATTCCGGAAAATAGCGATCATCCACCAGGTAGGACAGATCGTGAGCAGAGTCCGGGACATCGATGAACTGTTATCGATAATCGCAAGGACCTGCGCTGAGCATCTATCAACCCGCGGGTGCGTTCTGAGACTGCTTAACAGAGACACGCACATGCTCGAGGTGAAAGGGTATTACGGGATACCGAACATTTCCAGGGAGAATGGAACGGTTGGAGTGGGAGAGGGTATCGCGGGATGCTGCGTTGCGCGTGAAGCGCCTGTTGTGTGCGGGAACATCCATGACAACCCTGAAGGTTTTGTGGATTCGCTCGGATTGAATATGACATCTGTTATATGTGTGCCGCTGGTGGTCAAGGGTGATGTGATCGGCACGCTTGCGATTTTCGATAAGATGTCCATGATGAGCGACGAACTCATACCCTTCGATGACGAGGATGTGGGGCTTGCGTCGGTCATAGGCAACCAGGTTGCGATGGCGATAGACAACGCGAGACTCTACGCGGACAAAGACGAGGCGATACGGGAGCTGTCGCTGCTGCTCGAGATTTCCAACATAATGCGCGGAACGATGGATCTTGAGGATCTTCTATACATAATCCTGACGGGCGTGACGATGGAGAAGGGGCTGGGATTCAACCGTGCGCTTTTGTTTCTCGCGGAGAAAGACGAGTCGGCGCTGATCGGCAAAATGGCGGTCGGCCCGATGAGGCCGGAGGAGGCGTCCCGGCACTGGACGGCAATCAATCCCGAGGGCAAATCACTCCAGGCGCTGATCGTGGAATACGGACAGCTCAACAGGAACGCCGGGTTCGATATGGACAGGATGGTCGAGGGAGTGTATATCCCGTGCAAAACCGAAAAGGGAGTGCTGTCACAGACGGTTATCGAGCGGAGAAGTTTTAATGTGAAGGATTATGTTCCGCCGGAGGGCAGCGAGGAGAAAATACTGTCGGATCTCGGGTTCAGGGCGTTCGCGACGGTTCCGCTGACGGCGAAGGGCAGGGTGGTAGGGGTTATGGCGGTCGACAACATGGTGAACCGGAATCCCATTACCAGCAACGACGTGGAGCTGCTACAGCTATTTGCGGACCATGCGGCGACCGCGCTGGAAATGAACAGGATATACAAGAATCTTGAAAAAACCAACAAGCGGCTGGTCGATGCGCGGGACATGCTTGTGAGAACGAAAACGCTCGCCACGCTCGGCGAGTTCTCCGCGGGCATCGCGCACGAGCTGCGCAATCCGCTGGTTGCGATCGGCGGGTTTGCCAGGAGGCTGGCGAGGAAGCTCGAGGGCAACTCCAAGGAAGCGCGTTACGCGCGTGTTATTTCCAACGAGGTCGAGGGAATGGAAAGCATCCTCAGCCAGATCCTCGAGTTTGTCGGCGGTGCAAAGCCGGTGCCCAGGAGAATCGATGTTTTTCACCTGCTCGAACAGGTGTTCGTGCTGTTTACCGATTCGCTGAAATCGAGCAAGATAAAAATCGAGACGGAATATGATGAGGAAGCGCGGTACCTGTATGTCGACGAAGTGCAGATGAGACAGCTTTTCATAAACCTCATCAAGAATGCGATCGAAGCCATGAAGGAAGAGGGCGGAACGATCCGGGTGAAGTCAGCGGTGATGAGAGCGGCTGAGGGTGGGGTCGGCTTCGAGGTAGAAGACGGCGGGGTCGGAATTTCGCCGGAGGATCTCGAACATGTTTTCGATCCGTTTTTCACACGGAAAGCCACCGGCACGGGGCTCGGGCTGCCGATGTGTTCGAGGATCGTCGAAAACAATCACGGCGGCCGCATATTCGTGGACAGCAAGGTCGGGCGCGGCACGAGCGTGCTGATATGGTTCCCGCCCGGGGTGCTGACCGGGGAATCCGCTTCTGAGAACGGAACCGTTCTGCCGGACGATGTAGACGCGGAAGAGCTTTTCTCGGACTGATCTGCCCGCTTTCCCGCTTACCACAAAAAATATTAACTGTTAACCCGGATTTCTCACAGAGAAATCCGGAAAACCGCGATAAGGCCAATCCTACTGCGCCGGGTGGCATGCACAAGCTTTGCTCTGTGCATGAGTCAGTCTCCTCAGGAGAATCCGGCTTCACGATTTTCAACCTGCACTGGCGAGAAATGCAGGTTGATCAATCATGACATATATTTGCGGTCGAGGCTTCGCAGGGTTATGGCTTCCGCCACGTCTTCGACGCCTATGCTGTCGCGTCCCGCGAGGTCGGCGATCGTGCGCGAGAGTTTCCTGATCCTGTCGTATGCGCGCGCGGTGTAGCCGAGCTTTTTTATCGCGGATTTCAGGAGGTCTTCGGCTTCGGTCGGCAGCACGCAGTATTCGCGCATCATGCGGGCATTCAGCTCCGAGTTCGAAAAGATCGGTTCTTCGGCATAGCGTCGCAACTGGCGATCACGCGCCTCGTCCGCGCGTGCCCGGATAACATCGCTCGATTCGCCCGACGGCTGAGACATCAGCTTATCGGTTTCCAGCCGGGGAACCTCGATATGTATGTCGATCCGGTCCATCAGCGGGCCGGAAATCTTTTTCATGTATCGCTGAATCTGGGTCGGGTTGCATGTGCAGGGATGCACGTAATCCCCGTACCATCCGCACGGGCAGGGGTTCATCGCGGCGATAAGCACGAACGACGCCGGGAACGTGATCGTTGACTGCGCGCGCGCTATCGTAACCGTTCTGTCTTCGAGTGGCTGGCGCAGCACTTCGAGCACGTCGCGTTTGAATTCAGTCAGCTCGTCCAGGAACAGAACCCCGTGGTGCGACAGGCTGACCTCGCCGGGTTTTGGGACCGGGCCGCCGCCGATCAGGGCGACGTTGCTGATTGTGTGATGCGGCGCGCGGAACGGGCGAGTTCTCAGTAGCTGCTGTCCGGCGCGCAGGTGACCGGCGATGCTGTAAAGCTTGGTAACTTCGAGTGCCTCCTCGCGTGAAAGGCCGGGCAGGATGCCGGGCAGCCGTTTTGCCAGCATTGTTTTGCCGCCGCCCGGAGGGCCGATCATTATGACGTTGTGGTTGCCCGCCGCCGCTATCTCAAGCGCGCGTTTCGCGTGCTCCTGTCCCTTGACCTCGCTGAAATCCGCGTCGATCGCCGGCGCGGTGCCGAGCTGTTCGAATCCGTCGTTCGGGTGAGGCGCGATCGGCTTTTTGTCTTCTATGAAAAGCACCACGTCTTCGAGTGTCGAGGCGGGGTATATCTCCACGTTGTCCACAAGCGACGCCTCGCGTGCGTTTGCTTCGGGTAGCACTATCCCCTTCAGCGCGGGGTTGTCCCGCACCGCCAGCGTGACAGGCAGCACGCCGCTCACCGGCCTCAGCCTTCCATCGAGAGACAGCTCGCCGATGAAGACTATATCTTCCCATGCGCGGAGGTCGATCTCGTTCATTGCCGCGAGCATCCCGAGCGCCATGGGCAGGTCGAAAGACGGGCCTTCCTTGCGTGTGTCCGCAGGCGCGAGGTTGATGGTTATCCTGGCTTCCGGGAAATTGAAATCCGTGTTCTCGATAGAAGTGCGGACCCGCTCCTTGCTTTCCTTTACAGCGGCATCCGGCAGCCCCACCATGTCGAATCGCGGCAGTCCCTTGTCTGTTATATCGACCTCCACCTCGACGATGTAGGCGTCGATCCCCGCCGTTGCCGCTGAATACGCTTTTGCGAACATATTAACCAACCCGCTTTTGTATGTGTTTTTTCACAAACAGATAAAAATTATGAATATCCATTAAGCAATATATCATATCGCAGTTAATAAAAAAATAAAATGTCTGTGATTGGTTACGGCACCGCGCCGGGCTTATCCCGGATTTCTCACAGAGAAATCCGGAAAATCGTGATAGCACCTATCCTACTGCGTTGCGGCGTCGGTTCGGGATCGGTCACATATGCAACAGTATGCTCCCTCACCACTCCCTCGCCGCGCCTTGTATTACAGGCATTATCACGATTTTTAACCTGCACTGGTGAGAAATGCAGGTTATCGATCGGGCCACGGTGATTGCTCAGAACGAAAAGGTGGCCCACACGGGGAGATGATCGCTCAGGCCCCGGCAATCAGGGGTCGCGCACACGCCCGCGGAGGTAGCTTTCGCCCCCCTGCTCATGATCAGGTCCAGCACCGGCCACATCCCGCTTTCCTCGCAGCTTCCGCGCAACGCCGGATCGACTCCCGCATGCGCGTCCGCGTATCCCTTTTTGAAGAAAAACTGCGTCGTCGGGTCCCGTCTTCCGCCTGATACGAGGTCTCCGAGATACAGGCCGGTGTTCATGTCGCCGCCGATGATCACGGGGCCTTCGAAGCTACGCGCATGATACATCAGCCGGCTTGCTTCCGCCTTTCGAATTTTGTCGCCGAGAAGCGAACTTTCAAAATGGACCGAGTATGCCCGAATTACAGTGCCGCCGAAATCCACCTCCGCCATCATCGCCATCCGGCCTCCCAGCCGTGGCTGGCCGGTGCGCGGTTTTTCACCCGGAGGCTCGTACCAGCCGGCCGCCTTTTCATGCCGTATCTGCTCCACCCTGATAAGCGGATGCCTGCTCATTATCGCGTTGCCGTGTTCGCAGATTTCTCCGTGTTCGTCGTATCTCTCAAGTTCCATGAATTCCACGCCGTATGCGTAGTTCATTCTCAGTTCTCGCGCCAGCTCACGCGCTGTATTACGGTAACCCGTCCGCCTGCAGCCGCGGTCCGCCTCGCTGATCAGCAACAGATCCGCGTTTCTCATGTCCGGGTTGTTTTTAAGGGTCTCTATCTGCCGGTCGATATTGTATCCTCGCTCGATGTTGAACGCCACCACGCGGAATTCCATCTCCATGCCCGGAATCATGGGCGGGTATTCCGGCGCGAAATCCGCGCGCTCTATCTCACAGTTGATAAACATCTTGTCCGGCGCGTCGTCGGGCGCGGCAGCCTCCGCGCACAGCCTTTCTTTTTTTGCGTCCGGCTCGGAGCCGACCTGCGCACCGGCAGGCGAAGCCGATGCCGAGACGAATGAAAACAAAAAGATGCAAACAGTCAAAACGAGAAATTTATTCATAGCATTACACCCCGTTGCAGATTGCATTATAACACATGACGCCCCGGTTTCGCCCGGAACCTGAGAGGTGGTCGAAAGGATATTTATGGATGTATTTTTGACTTGCGGGCCGGGGTAATGTTAAAATTCGGTGCCTCATAAAAATTAATATAGCGCGGCGGTTCCCGGGCGGCGCCTGTATATGCCCGAGCGCGCTGAACATAAGCGAATCGAAAGGAAGATCAACAACATGGCATACGAGACAATGATAGTCGAGAAAAAAGAAAACCGGTTGCAGATAACGCTCAACAGGCCGCCGGTGAATGCGCTCAACGCGCAGGTTATAATCGAACTCGGACAGATCCTCGATGAATACGGCGATGATGTGGATGTGAGGTCGATAATCATAACCGGCGCGGGCGAGAAAGCATTCTGCGCGGGCGCGGACCTGAAGGCGGGGTTCGGCGATGACCCGGATGCGTTCGTAAAGCGCGGGCAGGACACGTTTTCGAGGCTTGAGAACTGCGGCAAGCCAGTCATAGCGGCGATCAACGGGATAACGCTCGGCGGCGGCTGCGAGCTTGCGCTCTCATGCACGTTCCGTTTCATCGCCGAGAACGCGATCATCGGACTGCCCGAGTCGAGCCTGGGTATAATCCCCGGTTACGGCGGGACCCAGCGGCTCGCGCGGGTTATCGGTAAATCGAAAGCCATCGAAATGATGATGTTCGGGAAACACATCAAGGCGGAAGAGGCGGTCGGTATCGGACTCGCCGACAGGCTTTGCGCGGCAGGCACGGCGCTCGCGGAAGCGGAGGCGTTCGCGGACCAGGTGGCGGCAAGAGCGCCGATCGCGACGGCTGCGATAATTGATGCGGCGAACCGCGGGCTCGAAACCGATCTCCAGTCGGGACTCGACATCGAGCGAGCCAATTTCCTCAAAGCGCTTGCTTCCGAGGATGCCAAAGAAGGAATTTCCGCATTCCTCGAAAAACGGAAAGCGGATTTTAAAGGCAAATAATTCAACGCGGGGAGGGCATGGTATGTCCTCCCCTTTTCTTATTCTCCAGCATCACATTTGTGCTCAGAAACTTTCCAGCGTCCCCCGGGGTTATGTTCTATGTGTTGAGCGGAATCGAATAACCGGGGTGAAAAATGAGGATCGGGTATCCGTGTATCAACAGTGGCATCGGATGCAGCGCGGGAAAAACATTCCGGCTCGCGTCATATTCCGAAGAGCGGCTCATCGGCACCGTGAGCGGGAACCTGGACTGCCTGGAGCGCATACTCGGCTACAACGCAGAAAACGGTTTCCTGTTTTTTAGAATCGGCTCTGATATAGTTCCGTTCGCGTCGCACCCCGTTTGCGGATTCGACTGGGCCGACCGTTTTTCAGAGCAACTCGTGCGGATCGGCAGATTCATCAATGACGCCGGCATGAGGATTTCCATGCATCCCGACCAGTTCATACTTATCAACACCCCGCGCGAGGATGTGCTTGCACGGAGCATCGCGGAACTGGAGTATCAATGCCTGCTGCTGGACACGATGGGGCTGGACACGGCATGTAAAATCCAGATCCACGTCGGCGGTGTTTACGGTGATAAGAAAGCGGCGATTGACAGGTTTGCGCAACGCTATAATCGACTTTCGGAGCCTGTTAAAAAGAGACTTGCCGTGGAGAACGACGACCGGATGTTCACCGTCTCGGACTGCGTCGGTATAAGTGAAAAAACGGGTGTGCCGGTAATATTCGATAACCTGCATCATGCCTGTAACAACAAAGGGGAGTCGTTATTGGAAGCGGCGCGCGCCGCTGCTTCAACATGGGGCGGCGGGCACGGAATCCCCATGTTCGATTATTCGGATCAGGCGCCGGGCATGAAGCCCGGAAAACACGCTGAAAGCATTAATATGAAAGAATTCAAACGCTATATCGCCGGGCTTGAAGGGATTGATTTCGATGTCATGCTTGAGATCAAGGACAAAGAGAAGAGCGCGAAAAAAGCGCTCGCTTACCTGAACAGGAATAGCAGATAGGCTTACCCGCTATTATACGAGAAGAATAACTCGGTGCTTGCACCGAGGTTAACCCGGATTTCTCACAGAGAAATCCGGAAAACCGCGATAAGGCCAATCTACTGCGCCGGGTGGCATGCACAAGCTTTGCTTTGTGCATGAATCAGCAAAAATCGGTCAGGCCCGGTCACATACGAGGCGCTGTTGAAAAACCCCCGATCTGTCATTCTGAGGAAGCGTAGCGACCGAAGAATCTCAATAATAAGCTCCAAAAGCGAGATCCTTCGCTGCACTCAGGATGACAACTCTATACGTTAACATTTTTCAACAGCCTCATACGGCACAGTATGCTCCCTCACCACTCACTTGCTGTTCCTTGTATTATCAGCCTTATCACGATTTTTAACCTGCGCTGGTGAGAAATGCGGGATAGGATTGCCGGTGTTGAACGGCAATATTGTGGAGAGAAGCGCGCTTGTCGCGCTTCTCGTCGAGAAGTTTTGAAAGAGCGTGAGAAAACTTTTTCAAAAGTTTTCTCACGTATTTTGATACTCCGTCCGCTTGCTGCGGGATAGTTCATTTTCTTTTAAGCAACTCATGAAGAGAGGCGGCTTCCTTCGCGAGCTCCGTCGTGATGGGTTCGCAGCCGAACGCGGCACGATTGTAAATCCCGGCCAGTTTTCTGTAAGCCGGTAGTTCTTCGCCGGTGAAGATCCGTTCGAGCTCTGTTGCGGATGCCGAATCCGGCACCGTGTGGCCGAGTTTTTTTCTTCTTCGGAGAATATCTTCATAAAGCCTTATCACGGCACGGTTTTCAGGCGGTATGTTTTTGTCCGGCTTTCGTTTTTTCATGAATATTTCCTTGATAAACATGAGAACGATAATCGCCGCGATGAGAGAAGCAAGAAGTTCAAGTGTCGTACTGTCCACCGACAGCTTCTTAAAAACGCCCATGAACCAGTGTTTCAGAGGGGGTCCGTATTTTTTTGAGAATGCATCGAGTATGAACGACAGCGGGGTGGTTTCATCGAACACAACCGGACCTGCGGTTCCCGAAGGCGTCGGGTCGAAAGTGACCCAGCCTATGATGGGAAAAAATATTTCCACCCATGCGTGCGCATCGGTGCCACGCACCTCGAAGAACCCGGTGAAAGGATTGTATTCACCCGGCGCAAAACCCGTGACGAGGCGGGCCGGTATTCCCGATTCGCGGGCCAGCACGGCCATTGCAGAGGAAAAATGCTCGCAGAACCCGCTTCGAGACTCAAACAGAAAAAAGTCGATCGAGTTTTCTCCCTCGGGGGCGACAGGCGCGTTGATGTCGTACGTATAGTTGTCGGTCAGGTATTTCTCGATGCTCATAACCTTGTCGACAATATAAGGCTTGTCTCCTGTCAGCAAATCTGCAAGCTTTTTGATTCTTGGGGTGACATTTTTGGATTCACAATATCGAGCATGTGTTGAACCGCAGTAATTCATTGGGATTTTCCGCAGCGTTTTCAGTGTCGGGGTGGGGATACCCGACAGAACCGTGTAGATTGTGCCCTGCCTGAGAACAGTCGGGACGCGGATTGAAAGCATATTGTCGATGGTAATGTTCTGGACCGGAAAGTAGAGCATATCCGGCAGGTAAGGCGCGTATATGATGTTAGGCATGTCTTTTTCAAGGTAATACGACTGATAAATGGTATCGAAGTCGAGGTGGCTGCGGCTGAACTCTAAATGTCCGCTTGAAGAAAGTTTGAAGGCCGGTTTGCTCGAAGGGCGGGAAATGGTTTCGCCTTTGATGTCTGAGATTTTCCATCCATGGCCTGTGAATTCGTCGAACACCAGCCCGCGGTGGTACACCGGGCGAGGGGATTTTACCCGCATAACCACGTGGTCCGGCAGCCTTCCGCGATTGTTAAGGTCGAAGTTCGGAACAAACCCGAAGTATGAATCCTCGCTGTCGAGGTAGGATAACGCCGAGGTAGTGAATTCGCCGCCGTCCATACCGTCCGCGCCGACGAAATTTGCCTGCGGGTAGATGAGCTGTCCGCTGAATTCCTGAAGCTGCTGCGGCAGGTGTCCGGAAATCGGCATGTTGGTCAGGGCGTATGTGCGGTATCGCGGGATCAGAAGGAAGAAAACCGGGAACCCGAGCGAAAGTATCAGCAGCAGCCGCGCTATGACGGTGTAGAGGGATCGGGTCGAGCCCCTGACGATACTGCGGTCGGAAACTTCCTGGAAATAATAGAGTCCGAGCATGAGGAGAGTTATCGTGATGAACAGTATGAGAAACAGTCCGAACCCGATGGTGCGGCTGAGCACGCCACCGACGCAGACGAGCATGAAAGCGGACAGGATTGAATAGATAAGGTCTTTCCGGCGCGGCAGGTCGAAACTGTGCATCACCTGAAGGTAGATCATCATTTCTGTCAGGATAACTACGTGAAGCCGTGTGGTCAGTACCATCTGGTGGACATAGATATAACCGGCGGCCAGGATCCCGATCGAAAGCAGGATTTTCAGCCACCAGTTGGAATAATTTCGGCGCAGATAGCTGAAAAGGTATCCCGCCGTGATACCGAGCGGCCCGATTATCATCGGCGCGGATAGCTGAGTGCCTGCCGCGCTCATGATCACGCCGAGCAATACGGCGATATAGGTCATTGTTCGCAGAACGATGCTGTGCTCGACCTCGTCGAGGTGCCTGTATGGGCTGTTGATAAGCCTGGCTATCCTATTCATCATGCACCCCGTCAGGTCCGAAAACAAACCCTGATTCTCCCATATCCGGGCGCGAGGCAGATTCGCGGGGAAAGTCTTCCAGTTTTATCAGCGCGAACCATCTCTGCGCATGCTCCCATGAATCGACTGTCTCGATAAGCAGTGAAGGCGCGGCCGTGCCTGATACCGTCACGCTCGCGCCGCGCTCGAACAGAATGTGCGCCGCCAGCGAGAAAGCGTTTTCAATCTGCGATTCAAATATTGTCTCATCGCCTTCCGCGTAGCTTGATCTCAAGTTGTCCACGAGTATTCCCGAGTGGCTGTATATCCGGCGCTCATTTATCCTTACAATCAGTTCGTTGAGCTTTGCGCTGAGCTTCCAGTGCATTGTCCTGAGGCTGTCGCCGGGCGTGTATTCTCTTAATTTGTAGAAATAAGGATCTTCCACGGCGTATTTTTTTTCGGTGTCCGAAGTGTCGCTGACAGCGGTTGCGCCTGCCAGCTTTTCGCCTTTTCTGAACGACGCGCGAGGGTAGACCAGGGTTGCCGCCGCCGTGTCGATTTTTATGCGTGATGTGAAAAGTCCGATCGGGTTCCCGCATGTGAGGAAAATGTGTTTTATTTTCAAATCGCCTCTCTTGCGGGGCGTGAACCCGGCGCTGAAATGAACGCTGCCGCGCTTACGGATTCTTGCCGCCAGCAGGAACGGCATGTCGAACTCGATTCCTGAATCGCCGGGCAATTCGGCGCGGATCATGAATTTAGTGAGCCCGGAGTTGTTTTCGATAACGATGGCGGCGGTTTGGGGCGTGTCCATCTCGCAGAGTTCCGGCAGCATAATCCGTGCGGAGATATTTTTCAGCGCGAGGCGAGGCATCACCACCGAGCATAAGCCGAGCATTATCATGAACGAGATGATGACGTAGAGCCAGCCGGCCTGGATGTTGGTCGCGATGAGGAAAAGCAGGATGATCCATGCGCCGAGCAGCAAGAGTCTGTTGTAGGGCTGTAGTATTCGCCTCAAAAGCATCACCCCGGTCGAGGCACGGGCAGTTCTTCTAATATTGAATTAATGACGGCGCGGTTCGGCTCGAGGTTCAGCCTTGTGGAGTTCCTGAGCACCAGCCTGTGCGCGAGCGTCGGGGCGGCGAGTTTTTTTACATCTTCCGGAATGACGTATTCCCGCCCCTCCATGAGCGCGCTGGTGCGCGAAGTGAACATGAGAGCGAGCGAAGCGCGCGGGCTCGCGCCGATCATAACATCGTCCCGCCTGCGGCTCGTCTCGGTGATATCGAGAATATACTTCTTGATGCTGTCGTCGATCCTGATACCGCGTGCGGATTCTTTTAATGATTCCACTTCGTCCAGGCTCATTACGGGCTTTACGGAATCCATCGGGTCGGCGCCTGTGCGGTCGTCAAGTATCCTCGACTCGTCCGCTCTTGAGGGGTATCCGATCGCCGCGGATATCAGAAACCTGTCGAGTTGTGCCTCAGGAAGCGGAAACGTGCCCTGAATCTCGATCGGGTTCTGGGTTGCAATCACCATGAACGGCTGTTTAACAGGGTAGGTCGAGCCGTCGATGGAAACCTGGGCCTCTTCCATCGCTTCGAGCAGGGATGACTGTGCGCGTGGAGTCGCGCGGTTGATCTCGTCGGCGAGCAGAATATTTGTGAAAACCGGGCCGGGATGAAACTCGAAGCTGTTTTTTGCCTGTATGTAAATGTTGACTCCGGTGACATCCGTCGGGAGCAGGTCCGGCGTGAACTGGATCCTTTTTGTTTTGCCTTCTATCGATTTGCTGAGCGCTCTTGCCAGCGTGGTTTTGCCGACTCCCGGGAGATCGACTATCAAAAGATGGCCGCCGCTTATCATAGTGTTCAGCGCAAGTTCCACCACATCTCGCTTACCCGCGAAAACGGCTTCAATGTTACCAATGATTTTTATGATTTTTTCGCTTTGTTCTTTCACTGTGCAAATTGTAAAAACAGCAGGTCCGAATGTCAAACAAAACTGAACATTTCTCAAATGCACGGCGCAAATACATGCCGGGCTCGCGCGGAAAACAGGATTGCATAATTGAATAGCGGCAAAAAAAATCACCCTTCACAATCAGGCGGTTCTTAATTTTTGCCATAGAACAAAAAGCCGGGCTGTCGGCCCGGTCATTTTTTACTGATTAATCTGTTAAACTTCGAATCAGACCTTAACGATATTGTTTCCTGTTCCGTGAGGATTAGGCACAACCGTTTCGCAGTTTGGATCCAGCCGCCAGTCGCCGTCAACCAGGAACTTGTATTCGTAAGCACCCGGCTCGAGCATAACCGCTTTCTTCCAGACTCCCTTTGCGTCCTTTTTGAGCGGATGTTTTTCCGTATCCCAGTTATTAAAGCTGCCGACAACTGCTACCGATGAAGCATTGGGTGCGACCAACGCGAATGTTATCCTCTTTTTTGTTGCTGCCTTTTTAGCTTTGCTTCCACATGCGGCGGATTTCTTCGCCGTGGTTTTTGTTGCAGTCTTCGCCGTGGTTTTTGCGGCGGTCGATTTTTTTGCAACTGTTTTTTTTGCTGTTTTTTTTGCCATTCTTTTCACCCCTTCGGGCATTTATTGATGATACCTTGCCACAATTTTAGAATCATACAGGATAAATGTTAATACTATATTAAGAAATTTACATTAATTCGAAAACAAAAGAGACCGTTCACAACTATTTCAAAATCTGTAAACTGTCGATCATTTCTACAAAGCTGTCTATCTCGAATGGTTTCGGGATAAAACCGTCCGCGCCTGACCAGACGGACATTTCCTGAAGTTCCGCGATCGATTTCGCGCTGAAAAGGTATACGATTGTATCCGCGTATTTCGCATCCGATTTTATGTCCGAGCAGAGGTCCAGCCCGTTTCCGTCCGGGAGCTGGATGTCCAGCAGAACCAGCTGCGGCATGCTTTTTTCCAGCTCGTCGCGCGCTTCTTTCTCGCTGTAAGCGGTATGCACCTCGAACCCTTCCGAAATAAGCAGGCTTTCGATAAGCTCAACCATATCTCTGTCGTCATCCACGACAAGGATCTTCATTATGTTTCTTTTTGTCTGATACGATACAATGTCTTTGATCGGCAGCGTGAACTCGAAGGTTGTTCCCCGGCCTGTGCTTGACTCGAAAGAGATTCTGCCGCCGTGTGATTCCACATGTTCTTTTACGATGCTCAGGCCTTTTCCCATTCCGTCGGATACGGGATGAAGCCCTTTTCTAACCTGGTAGAACGGTTTAAAAATCATTTCCTTTTCCGAGTCCGGGATTCCGATGCCCCTGTCCTCTATGCGGACCAGCACGTTTCCGTCCTGAACTTTTACTTCCATGCGGACAAAGATATTGTCTTTTGGAGAGTATTTGATTGAATTTTCTATCAGGTTGTCGATGACCTGCCGGATTCTCTCTTCGTCGCAGGAAACGACAGCGCCCTTGAGCGCATCGTCTATTTCTTTTTCAAAAACGAAGTTATCCGTTTGATATCTTTTATTCACGAGGCTTGAGATCATAAAGCGGGCTTCGTTTGAATATTTGCGGATGAAATCCCAGAACATGACATCCTTCTTGTTGTGGATGGTCTCGCCGGTTTCAAAAGTTGCAAGGGTAATGAGCTCTTCGACCAGCCTGAGCTGCTGTTTACCGCGCTCGTGGATGATCTTGAGCCTGCGTTTCACCTGGTGGGGCAGTTTTTCTTTCAGGAGCATTTCAGAGTATCCCAGGATCAGGGACAGCGGTGTTCTGAGTTCGTGAGATATCGAGCCCAGGAAATTCGTTTTTGCCTGTTCAAGCCGTTTGCGCTCTGTTATATCCATCCCCACCCCGAAAAAGTATTCGAGATTCCCCCCGGCGTTGACGATAGGCCTGCCGTGCCATTCGACAAGAAGCCGGCCGCCGTTCTTTTTCAGCAGCCAGCTTTCGTTCAGGGTGGGCTTGTTTTCGTTTATGATAGTATCGAAAACCTGTTCGATTTCACTGTGTTGTTCTTCAGCCGCGAAGGTTTTCAGGTAATCTTTTCCGAACACCTCTTCTTCCGAGTATTCCGTTTCCCGGAGAAGCGACTGATTCATCATTATGATTTTCCCCTGGGGGTCGATTGCGACGAAATAGAAAGGGGAAGCCTGAATGAGAGTTGATGTAAAATCTCTTTCTTTTCGCAGCTCCTCCTCTGAAAGCTTTCGCTCGGTTATGTCGCGGGAAATGCCGAGCACGGAAGTAACATCGCCGTCCCGGTTTCTGATCGGCACCAGCCTGGTTCCGAGCCATAGATCGGCACCGGCGATTCGTGTTTTGTCTTCTATGTAAACAGGCCTGCCCGCCTCGAATATTTTTTTAATATTCATCTTCTGCCTGTCGTTGTCGGGTTCCGAGAAGAAGCTTGATCGTTTCCCGCCCATCACTTCTTCCGTTAGTTTTCCGATCCTGGAGGCGGCATAGCTGTTCACGTAAAGCACGGTATCTTCGGGATCCACTATGAAAATAAAATCCTGCGCGGCTTCAGCGAGCGTTCTGTATCGCTCCTCGCTTTCGCTCAAAGCTTTTTCGGATTGTTTTCTCTCTCTTATGTCTCTGATTATCGTTACAACCCTTGTAACTTCGTCCCCTTCGAAAATTGGAATTTTTCTTGTTTCCGTGTCGATGTTTTTTCCGTCGATTATGTTTGATTCTTCGGTAATCAGAATTTTGCCTTCTCTGAAAACCCGGTCGTATTCGTCTCTGACTTTCTGTTGCAGGAACGGGAAAACGTCAAAAACACTTTTTCCAACGATAACGTCGGGCAGGTTGAATGAGGATTTGTAGCTTTCGATAGTTTTGTTTACGAGCAGCATTTTCAGGTTCCGGTCAACCACATGAATCATGTCGGCCATGGAATCGATAGTGAGCCTGTAGCGGATTTCGGATTCTCTTACAGCGTCTTCCGCTCTTTTTCTTTCGGTGATGTCTCTCACTATTGAGAGAACATGTTTGACATCGGTTGATATGTCGCCTTTCGGCACAAGGACCGCCTCGAAATGGCGCGTTCCATCTTTCATGTCGATAGAATATAAAGCTCTTTGAGGCTGTTTTGTTTCTATTACCCGGTCAACCGTCGAGCAAAGCAGGGCCGAAACATTTTCGGGCAGAATCTCGCTGATTTTTTTGCCAAGGAAATTTTCGGGAGAGTCGAAGAGCATGGATGGATCCTGGCAATGGTAATCCAGAAATACATAATTATTGTCGATATCGAAAATTGTGTCGGGAATAGCCGTAAGAGTCGCTTCGAGCCTCTCGTTAGCGTCCAGAAGCGCAATTCCTATTCTTTTTCTTTCCTCGATTTCCTTCTGAAGTTCATCTATTATGGAGGTCAGTTCAAAAGTTCTTTCGTTGACCATTTCTTCGAGTTGATCGCGGTGTTTTACCAGGTCTTCTTCGATCTGTTTTCTTCTGGTGATGTCCAGGGTGTTGCCGGCCAGGTACCTAGGCAGCCCGAATTCGTCGAGAATCACGGAGGCCGTCATTATTGTCGGGAACACCGAGCCGTCTTTTTTTCGATGGAGTATCTCGACAGCTTGAAGGGAGCCTTCTTTTTTAAGAATTTCCACCAGTTCCGAAATTTCCGGCAATTGCTGATCGGGGTAAAAGATTTGATGGGGTTTTCCCATGAGTTCTTCAGGCTCATATCCGTGCATTGCGGCCATTGTTTTATTTACATAGATAATATTTCCGTCCAGGTTGGTGATAGCGGAGCCTGTATTTGACCTGTCCACGAGCGCTTTGAATTTTTTCAATTCTTCCCGGGCTTTGCGCCGGCTGGTGATGTCCCTGATGATTCCATGCTGCCCCGTGATTTCGCCCTCGTCCGACAGAACGGTTTTTGCCGTTATAAGGCAATCCATTATGGTTCCGTCGAGCTTGTTGAGCTTTGCGTCGAAATTCGCCACCGAGCCCTCGGTTTTAAGCTGGTTTAAAAACCGGTTCCGTGTTTCAGGGTCGGGATAGGTGTCAAGTGCGTTAATTGTTTCCGCTTTTTCCGGCGTTATCTGAAACAGGTCCATAAAAGCCTGGTTCGCCTCGATAAGTTCTCCGTCGATTGTAGAAATGAAAATCGGATCAATGGACTGGGTGAACAGGTTTCTGTATTTCAGCTCGCTTTCTTTTATCGTTTTTTCCGCTTCCCTGATTTTTGATATATCAGTCAGGACGGAAAAGCTGCCCGCGTATTCTCCATTATCGTCGTATATGGGTTTTGCGCTCACATATACGGGAGCCTTCGATCCGTCTTTCCTTTTAAGGTGAAGTTCGTAGGCGCCGGCTTCTCCGGTTTTTCTTGTTTCGAACTGCTTTTTGAAAATATTTTTGTTTTCATCGTCATAAAGGAAATCGAAGAACGGTTTGCTGATTATTTCGCGCAGGCCCAGACCCACAAGGTCACAGGCTTTTTTATTGACGTATGTAATCAGGCCTCCGGCATCGATTATTCCGAGCCCTTCGTTCATCGTTTCGACAATCAGCCGGTGTATTTTTTCGCTTTTGAGCAGGGCTTCTTCGGCGCGGATGTGCTCTGTTATATCTTCTCCGAAAATTGCAAGTCCCGTGAGCATGCCGTCATCATAGATTGGCATCGAGTTATTGATCACATACCGTATGCCGCCGTCGCTCGCTACCACCCTGGATACGACGTTGTTGCTGCCGTCGGCGAACCCTCTCGCGAGAATTTCTTTTTCTGACTCCACTTCTTCTGACGGTACGAATTCCGTAATATGCCGGTTGAGTGAACTTACGTCGTATCCGAACATGTCCATGGCCGCTTTGTTGGCGAAAACGATTTTTCCTTCCGGGTCTACTTCGATCATGAGGCCGGGCATTCTCATGGACAGTTCTCTGTAGAGTTGCCTTACGTCGGGCGGAACCGGGGCCGGTTCTTTTTCGTTCAGCCGGCGCCGCAGCTCGATTACTTCTTTTTCAAGCTCTTCATATGTGGGTTTTCGGTCGTTCATTGAAATCTCCGAAATTTATTGCCCGAACTGCGAGAAATTGAAACCTGATAGCCACTGTCGCTGTACCCTGAAAAATCTTGTAAGTTCCGAATAAGCGAGAAGTGTTTAAAGATTATAAACCCAATTGCGGTAATTATGATAGTGGTTGCGAGTTATCGAAGGAACATGAATGCCGAGAGAGCAAGCCCGATGGCGGCGAGTATCCATGTGTAAGGGAGGGTTTTTCTTGTGAATACCTGTACATCTTCGCCGAGGAAGCCCGCGATCCATGCGTTGTGGGTGTTTGTCGGGTCACTTACGCCCTGAATCATCCCTACCGAGTAAAGCGCGCCCATGATCGCTACCGGGGGCAGCACGCCTGTTCCGATCATGACCGCCGCGAGCGCGCTTCCCATACCCCATACGTTCAGGGGGCCGCGGTACAGGGCGAGTGGTGCAAGCAGGGTGAAAACTATTACGTAAAGGATCGGTCCCGAGGGGATAATTTGCTTGAGTACCGGTTCCATATAGGTTCCGACCGCCGGGTCCCAGACAACGCGGATTATCATTCCGATGCCGATGATGAGAGCGGCGACCGGCGCCGTGCCGGATATTCCTTCAAAGATCGCTTTTGTCAACCTCTGAATTCTTCCGTTCGCGCCTCTGCCCGAGACGGCGAGGCAGTAGAGCACGCCGATGAGCAGCGCGGTGTTGATCGGGAATATGTAGCCCTGTCCGCCTTTTATCCGGCTGATGAGGTTGAACCCGATGACGAGGAGTATGGGAATTATCGGCGAAAGGAGTGCGAGCGGGCCGGCGTCCTGCTGTTTTTCAGGCGTTGAGCCGGATTGCGGGATTGCCCAGAACGATGAGAAACCGCGCCGCGCATTGAGCAGTACGAAGACAACCGTAACCAGTATGAAGATCCCGGCGAACGGCACCACGAAGCCGAGAAGCTGCTGTTGTGCGGCAGCTCGTTCCATGCCGCCGCTTTTTGTCATGAACTCGACAAAGAATCCCCAGTTGACCGGGTTGAAGGCGCCGCCCAGGCTCATGCCGAACAGGAAAAGGCTGCCCGCAACGGGAGGCGGTACGCCGATGCCGAGCAGGATCGGGATCACGATCGACGCGACCATGATCACTGATCCGAGGCCGGTGAGCGACACGAAAAGCACGGCTGTTGCGGCGGTGAGCAGGATGCACATTACAATTTTGTGGTCGCCGCCAAGCTCGGATGCCCAGCGGATTATTGTCCTGGAAACGCCGCTTTCTTTGAGCAGTTCGGCAAGGATCGCGCCGAGCAGCACGGTTATCACGTAGTGCCACATTCTCGGCATGCCTTCCTCGATGACGACGCGGACGAATTCCGCGAGCAGGATGCCGATGTTCCAGCCGGGCGCATGCGGCGACACGCCGTGGTAGAAAGCGCCTCCGACGAGATACAGCGCTGCCGCCATGAGCGGGAGCGCGAGCAGTGCCGGGAGTTTGCCTGTGTACATGAGCGCGGCGAAGATAAAGAATATGCTGAAAAGAATCAGGCCGACAGCGGTGGGGCTCATTTTGAACCGGTGTCCTCCCCGTGTTCTTTCAGGACGGGTTTTTTGATGATTACCGTTGCGATGCGGCGTCCGACCATTTTCTCGATTTTCAGCTCGTGGCGGTCTATCATGAAGTTTTCGCCGGTGCGCGGCAGCCTTCCGATCTGGTGAAGTATCAGCCCGGCGAGCGTTTCGTAATCCTGGTCGTCCGAGAAACCCGCGTCCAGAAGCTCGTTGAGTTCCTTTATGTCTATGCGCGCGTCCACCCGCAGGGTATCTTCAGCGATCCACCTGTAAAGCCGTTCTTCGGTGTCGTATTCGTCCCATATCTCGCCGACTATTTCTTCCAGCAGGTCTTCCAGTGATACCAGTCCGACGGTTGAGCCGTACTCATCGACAACGAGCGCAAGCTGGGTCCGCTTTATCTGGAAGTTGTGAAGAAGGTCGTCTATCATTTTCGATTCGGGCACGAAGTATGCCTCGTGAATGAAGTTCCTTGCCGGCTCTTTGTCTTTCTCTTCCTTGAGCGCTTTCAGGACGGCGCGCGAGTTTATTATCCCGATGATATTGTCTTCATTGTCCTCGAAAACCGGGATGCGGGAGTGGCTTGACGCTTCGATGACGTGGGCCATTTCCTCGATGGTGGTGGATGCGGGCGCGCAGACCATGTCCGGCCTCGGGGTCATGACTTCCCGAACCTGGGTGTCGCCGAACTCGATTATGCTGTAAATCATTTCGCGCTCGTCTTTGTCGATCACGCCGTCTTCCTCGCCTGTGTCGACTACGCCGAGTATCTCGGATTGTGTTATGAAGGGGCCTTCATTGGGGCCGGATTTTCCTGTTATGAGCCTGATGGTGAAATTTGCTATCTTGACCATGCCCCGAACCATCGGCGACATCAGCCTTTTAAGCATAACCATCGGCCTGATCATTTTTACCGATATGCCCTCGGAGTTATGGTATCCCATGAACTTGGGCATCATTTCGCAGAACTCGATGATAACGAGCGACACGATACCGAAGCTGAAAACCGGCCCGAGCCAGCCCGGCCAGTTGTTTTTTTCGATAATGTAGTCCGCGATATTTTCGGCAATGATCGCCGCGAGGATGTTTACCGCGTTCAGCCCTATCAGGATCGTTGTGAGAATGCTGTTGGGGTCATCGAGCCATTTATCGATTGCCGGCGCTATGCCCGGTTTTTCTTCACGCAAAGCCCTGAACCTGTGCCTGCTCATGGCTACAAGAGCGGTCTCGGAACCCGAGAAAAAAGCGCTCAGTACAAACAGAGCTAAAAGTGCGATGAATGCCAGTAATAAGTAAGTATCCAATTCGTCTCTTCCTGATATTAGATTATCTTAATGTCCATTGTCAAACCATCAGCGCTTACAGCATTTTAACACCGCGCCGGAAATTAACAATCTTTTGGGCGCGATTGTCCCCGCATGACAGGGCGGAAGCCGTAATCCGGCGCGGGGCCGTTGACGCGGAGCGAAGATTTCTGATATTTTGATCAGGAGTATTATTCCGTTAACCTGCATGTCTCACCGGTGCAGGTTAAAATCGTGAGAAGGCTGATAATGCAAGGAACAGCAAGTGAGTGGCGAAGGAGCATACTACAGCGTATGTGACTGAGCCTGAACCGCCGCTGTGACGCAACAGGATCGGCCTTATCGCGACTTTCCGGATTTCTTTTTGAGGAATCCGGGTCAAATGCCTGCGGGGGAGGCTTTATATGAAAATTGCTTCGAGGATTTGTGTTTTACCTTTATTCGTAATTCTGTTCATGGCGTTCGCCGGTGCCGATATCTTTGCGGCGGAGGAACCGCCGTCGTGGAAGGATCTGGACATTGAAGTGCTCGCGAAGCTTCTGGAAGACGGGGAGCTGACGAGCGTGGATTATGTCGGCCCGGAGAAACTGGAGATGTGCTCGATCGGGATACTTGCCGACGCGCCGCCGGAAAAGGTGTGGGAGGCGATAACCGATTTTGCGGGCTACGAGGAGATGATGCCCGACATGAGCAAGGGAACGGTTCTCGAAAGCGGTGACAACTGGGCGAGGGTCCGGTTCGATATCACGGTTCTTAAGCTGAGCCTGATAAGCATCACGACGGATTATGTCCTGAGATATGATTTTGATCCGCCGAGGCGCGCAGATGTTTCCTGGGAATCCGGGAAGGTGAAAAACGTGAACGGCTACTGGGAGCTGTTCCCGATAGACGGCGGGAAGAGAACGGTGGTCATTTACGCGATAACGTCGGATCTCGAATCGGCGAACGCGCTGGCCGGCGCGGCGCTGAAGAAGCAGCCTTCGATGGTGATGGCGATAAATCTTTCGAGCGCGATAGTGTTGACGAGGGTTGTAAAGCAGAAGGCCGAGCGGCTTGCGGGGGAGGAGGCGGAAAACAATGGCTGAAAAAATAATGAGACGGATTTTGACGGCGGGCGCGCTGGCGGTAATTTTTATTATCTGTGCCGGCGGAGCAGCGGATGCGGGCGAGCCGATCTGGAAGGATATCAGCGAAGAGCAGCTTGTAAAGCTTTTCGAGGGTGGCAGGGTGGCTTTTGTGGACAGGAGACTTTTTCCGGGCAAGGAGATGGCGGTCGGCGGCGTGATAATCGACGAACCGGCTGAAAAAGTCTGGAACGCGCTTGTCGATTTCGAAAAGTATCCCGATCTGATAGACCAGATAACGAGGGTCAGGGTTTATGAATCGGGCGAGGATTACGCGATTGTTCATTTTTACATGTTTGTGATAAAGCTCGGGCCGGTCGGCATCAAGTCGAATTATATTCAGAAGTGGAAATACGAGAAGCCGGGCCGGATTGTGATAACGCCTATCGAGAAAAAAGGCTCGAAGTTTAAAGAGGTCACCGGCGATGTCACTCCTATCCTGTGGGACATCGTGCCGGTTGAAGAAGGGAAAAGGACGATTCTGATCCATTCGACGATCAGTGACCTGCGAGAAGCGGGGGCAGCCGGGAAGTACATGGTGGATGTTCAGCCGACGATCCAGATCGGGTTCGACCTCGCGACCTCGCTTACGCAGACACAGGCGATAAAAAAGATATTCGAGAAAGAGTGAACCGGGTCAGGCTTTTTCGATCACCACTCTGTCGCCGCCGGAGACGGATTTGAAAACGCGGGGATCTCCGTCGATGAACCCCAGTGGATTGACTGCGCCGGCGGGCCTGATCTCGCCGGGCCGGCTGACCGGTGTCGCGCCGAAAAATATGCAGAATGCGGTTCCGGGCGCCCAGTAGCCGAGCTCTCCTTCTTCCACCACTTCTTTTGCGTCCGGACCCACGGATACTTTTACCGGTATGGAAAAATATATTTCATCTCCCCATGTGCTTGCCGAAGATTCGATGGGAAGTTTTCCCCAGATCAGGTTTGATGTTTCGGAATCGTTCAGCACGGCTTCAGCCGACACGCTTCCGGCAGTGATTTTTATTCGCCTTTCATCCATGAGCCTCACCTCGCTTTTTCGGATATGGTTTCGATCAGTGTTTTCATGCGGTGTTTGTAGGTGTGTTCGGACAGCACCCTGCGCCGTGTGTTGCGTGCGCGCTCTTTGCGCTGTTTTTCGTCCCTGAGAAACCTGCCGGCCATTTCGCGCAGCTCGCCGCCGGTTCTGAAAACGGCGAGCTCGGTGCCGGGGTCGAACAGCAGTTCCGCGTCTTCGCGGTAGTCGGTGAGCACGAACCCGCCGCACGCCGGCGCGTCGAATACACGCTGGTTCACGGATGTTACGAGTTGCGATTTGGAGAGATTGAGGTTGATTTCCGATGCGCTGTAAAGCAGGTTGAGGTTTTCCATGTAGTCGATGGGGCCGCGGTATTCGGCGCCGGGATCGAGCAGCGATCCCCAGCCCTCGTCCCCGTAGACATGCGGCGAGAATTCCGAGATGCTGTTGATCGCGCGAGCACGGTAGAGCATCATCGATTCGACGGCGAGCGTTTTTGCAAGCTTCAGCCTGTCGTTCGACTGGATTGTGACACCTTTGTTTTTTTCCGCCTGTTCAAGCAGCTCCGGCACAGGCGTGTGCGGCGGGACCGCGTGTTTCTCGATACATTCGACGTAGATGTCGCGCAGTTCTTTCTGGAGGCCGGTTTTGATTTTTTCGAGGATCGAGCCGGTTTTCAATGAGCTGCCCACAAAGCTGATATCGCATCGGAACGGTTCGCATTCGGGCCGGTCCGCCGGAACCCGCCTGAAACGGGCGGGATTCGTGGCGAGCGGCAGATACTCTACGATTTTGCAGCCGGTGTTCGAGAGGTGGTCTATGAAAGCGCGGTCCCATGTAAAAGCGACGAACTTCTCGAACATGACATCGGGTGTTATGTGATACGTCGGATCGTCTACAAACCAGCTTACGATCGGGATGTCCAGGGACGCGAACAGGTCGGGAATTTCGCGTACGATGCCGGCGTCCATCGAGAAAACGAAATCGGGATTCATCTCCCGGATTGCACTGTAGAGGTCGTCTTTTATCTCATCGAACCCGCCTTCGGGCGTGATGCGCGGTTCGAGTTTGATGGGAAGCACATCGTTCTGCCTCATGCCGATGCAGCATTCCTCGGCTATGAGCGGAACGATTATCCCCGAGCCTGTGAGAACGACCGCTCTTTTAATCCCGTGGTTTCCCGCCATTATGGTTTCCCCTCCGGTAGACAGAGTATACAGTCCGGAGCCGGATTTGTTAATCAGAGGAAATCCCTGTCCGCTTGCACCGGGGTATCAAAATACGTGAGAGAACTTTTGAAAAAGTTCTCTCACACTCTTTCAAAACTTCTCGACGAGAAGCGCGACAAGCACGCTTCTCTCCATAATTATTGATATACAACACCGGCAGTCCTCGCCCCGGCGAAAGCATCGGGGTATTCTTTCAATTAATTGTTGATGCACAATTTTGCCGAAGCAGCTACATTGATTTATAATGTAGCAAGTTCATGTGGGAACCACGGAAGGGATTTGGATGCGGAGCATAGGAGTCCGGCTGGTAATCGCTTTTCTCATAGTTGTTGCGGTGTCCGTGACGATCCCTTCGTATTATTCGATCAGTTACCTTTTTTCTCATATTTACCGCGAGGCGCAGCTTAAAACGGAGTCGGATCTCGAAGTCGCGACTCTCCTGTTCAACCAGAAGAAGCAGAAGATGCTTCTGCCGGCGCGCGTGCTTTCGAAAGATATATCGTTCAACAGGATACTGGCGGGCAGGATGGGCGACATGATAAAAGTCCGCGTGAAGTATTTTGTGCGCGGGCTGTCGGAGGACGACCTGACGTATATGACGGTCACGGACAGGCAGGGGAACGTGTTGTTCCGATCGCAGGCGGCGTATTCGACAGGTGACAATATTTCGGACGAGACGGCGATAGCGATGGCGCTCAAGGGCGAGGAGGTAACGACGTACAGGTGCGTGGATGCAGATGAGATGTGGCGCAACGGGTTGCTCGCCGAGCCGCCGCTGGGGTCAAGCTCGGAGGAGGGGCTTGTCGTGGAAGCGGTCGTGCCGGTGTTCGCGCTGTCGGAGCTGAACGAGGTGGGCGCGTACAGGCCGCCAGACTGGGGCAGCGAGGTCGTCGGCGTCATAAGCGTCGGGTATTTGCTCAACAGGGACAAAACCCTGCTGTCGATGATCCAGGAGCGGACCCGGGGCGTCGCGAGTATTTATATCCCCGGCGGGCTCGTCAACACGTCGGACCCCGAATGGTCGGGCGTTATCGCCGACAGTTTTTTCGATGTTGTGGATGCGAACGGCGGCGACCAGTATGTCCATGATTACAGGGACAGGGGAGAGATCGCGGGTTATTTTCCGCTCAAAGATATAAACGGCAGGCAGATGGCCCTGTTCGAGTTGCGGAATTCGACTTCGGATATCGAGAACGCGAAGAGAAGGTCTCTGCGGGACAATTTCTTTTTCATCCTTATCGGGGTTGTGTTCGCGTCTGTTCTGGGTCTGATCCTTACAAGGAAGATGACGGACCCGATTATGCGGTTGCGCAGGGGAGCGGAGGAGATCGGGCGCGGGAACCTGCTGTACAGGATAGAGATACAGGGGACGGACGAGGTTTCCCAGTTGTCGCGCGCGTTCAACAACATGAGCATCCAGCTCAACAGGTCGATGGAGGAAATGAGGATAGGAAAGCAGCAGATCGAGGAGTATTCGCAGCGGCTGAGATCGGCGCACACAAGCCTCGAAATGTACTCCAAGGAACTCGAAAAGGTGAACCAGGAGTTGCTTACAAGCAATATAAACCTTCAGAAGGCGAACGAGGTCAAGGACACTTTCCTGTCCACGGTCTCGCACGAGCTGAAAACGCCGCTCACATCCATTATCGGTTACGTTTCGATGATACTCGAAGGGGCGCTGGGCGGGGTTCCGCGGGAACAGAAGGAAAGCCTCGAAGTCGTGCTCCGTAGGGGGAAAGACCTGCAATCGCTGATAAGCGATCTTTTGAGCCTGTCGAGGATCGATGCAGGAAAGATCGAGCTGAGGAAAAGCTATATCGACCTGCTTCAGGAGATACGGGGGCTGGAGGAGGTTTTCTCCGAGCGGCTCAAGGAACTCGGCCTGCGCCTCGAAATCGAAACAACGGAAAGCGTCCCGAGAGTGTACGCGGACCGGGACAGGATAAACCAGGTGATATTCAACCTTGTCGGCAACGCGATAAAGTTCACCCGCGAGGGCGGCGTGATTAAGGTTTCGGCTGTACACCGGCAGCCCGAGAACGACATCATGGTTTCGGTGACGGACTCCGGGATAGGCATATCGGAGCAGGAGCTAGGCCATGTGTTCGAGCGTTTCTACCAGGTGGATAAGCACGAGGGGCGGGAGTACGGCGGAACCGGGCTCGGGCTTTCGATAGCGAAGGATCTCGTGGAACTGCACGAAGGGAAGATATGGGTCGAAAGCAGTCTCGGCGAGGGAAGCACGTTCACTTTCACGCTTCCTCTGAAGCAGGTATGATCCGGACGGGAATAAGATTATAATTAAGGAAATACCCGTGTTCAGCGCTGGATAGGAAACGGGAGGGGACTATGAATAAGGTAACTATCGAGGGGGTGGAGCTTACACTGTCTCACCCCGACAGAATAGATGTTGACTGGGTTGGCGGCGAGGATCTGATACGCCAGCTCGGGGCGGCCTGGCTGCGGCTCGGCGAGCGCGACCTGCCGATGAACCCGCGACTGCTGGGGAAACCCGGCGTCGGGAAAACGACACTGGCTTACGTGACGGCGAGAAGGATGGGCAGGGAAGTTTATATTTTTCAGTCCACGATGGACACGCGCCCGGAAGACCTCATCGTCACCCCGGTGATATCCGCCGACGGAAAAATTCAGTACCATGCTTCGAGCCTTGTTACCGCGATGCTGACCGGGCAGGTCTGCATCATGGACGAGGGAAACCGGATGAGCGAGAAAAGCTGGGCCTCGCTCGCGCCGCTGCTCGACGACAGGCGTTATGTCGAGAGCATTGTCGCCGGGATCAAGATTCCCGCGCATCCCGATTTCCTTATCTGCGTTACGATGAACGACGACGCCAGCACTTACGAGGTGCCCGAGTATATCCACTCGCGGATCCAGCCTTCCATCTACGTGGGGTTCCCGGATTACGACGAGGAGCGGCGGATTCTTAAAAATAATTTCCCGTTCGCCGACGATGAGATTCTCGATATCGTAACCGGGTTTCTCCAGAGAGCGCATGAGTACGATGAGGCTTACACTGTTCGGGACGGCATAAATATCCTGCGGTTCGCGGTCAAGCTCCTGGATAAGGGCGAAGGAAAGCGGTCTTCGGACAATGCAGGGTTCGCCGTCGACAGCGTTCTCGGCAGCGATGCGCTGAGATACCTCGACCCCGATTATGAACCTCAGATGGGTGACGATCCGCTTTCGTTTCTCGATGACCTGACACAGGAGGGTCTTGAGCCGGACGACGAAGATGACTTCTAAGGACGGTATGGAAATCTTCGGATTCGAGAACGTGATATGCGCGCCGGTCGTGCATTCGCGGTATTATTTCGCGTTGTGGGTTCAGCAGGTTATCCGGGATTTCAGCCCGGAGATTATCGCCGTGGAGTTCCCGGAAGTGCTGAAGGGCCTTATCAGGCAGGGGATAGCCCGGCTGCCGAACCTGAGCGTCGTGTGCTCGTCTCCGGACGGAGATGAATATTCTTATATCCCGATCGATCCCTGCGATGCGCTGATACACGCGGTCAGGATCGGGCTTCAGGCGGGGCTGCCGGTCCACTTCATCGATCTGAACAGGACCGACCTGTCCGGGAGGATAGAGCATTACACGCCGGATGATTATGTTCTGCCCCGGATCGGACCGGCGGAATATTTCACGCGGACAATGGAAAAGATACCGCTCAGCGAGCCGGGCTCGGTCGACTATATGCGCGAGCAGCACATGGCCGCGCGGCTCCGCGGCATCAAGTGCCTGGAGCGCAGGGTGCTTTATGTGTGCGGGATGCTTCACTGGCCGCGCGTGAAGGGCTTCCTTGAAAACGGGGGCGGGTTCGAGTATTTCGATCTCGAAGAGCCGGACGCGGAGGCGTGGCTGGCGAACCTGCATCCTTCTTCCGCCGCCGATGTGCTGGAAGAGATTCCCGCGGTGGCCGGCAGGTTCGAGATCGCGCGCCACAACGACGGCCCGGACCGCAACGAGGCTGTCGGCGACCTTATCACGGTTGCGGAAAAGAAATCCGATCAGAAACTCACACTGTCACAGAAAAAATCCATTTCAAAGTATCTCCGGAATCTCGCTTATGCCTCTATGCAGTTCACGCCCGACATGGTGGACCTGATAACGGCTGTAAAAAATATCGCGGGCGATGAGTTCGCTTACGAGGTGTGGCAGGTCGCGAAGAAATATCCTTATTTCAAAGAAGACGAGAATTTGCCGACGATTGCGATAAGGCGCACGCTGGAAGAGCTCGATGAAGCGAGCATCGGCGTGAAAAGCATCAAGATACGCAGGCGGCAGAACATGGCCTGGAAACGGAACATGAAAAAGGTGGCGGTCAGGCGCAGGCCGCCCGAAAAGTTCCCGAACGAATGGCGCTTGAAGTGGAACCTTTCACAGGAGCAGGTTTCTTATCCGCCGGAAGATATTCTGCTCGAAGATTACAACAATTTCTTGCGCGGCAAGGTGCTGCGGGTGCTGTCGGAGGAGAAGGCGAGAACGGTCGAGTTCACGACGAGTTTCCTCGACGGTATAGATATGAGAGAGACGATCCGCAATTCGCATACCGGGAAAATATACGTCCGCGATGTGCCGTTCATCCGCGGCGGGGTGGGGCCGGTTACGATTATCTTCGATGAGGATCACCCTGACCGCTACCTCTGGCGGACTGTGTGGTACGCCGAGCACGATCAGGAGTCCGACCTGCTGATGTATACGGATATTCCGGGCGGCTCGATTATCGGGCCGGGGATAAGCCGGTGCCGCTTCGGCGGGTACACGAGCATTTTTCCGGCGCGGCGGATAGCGAATTTCTGGGATGCTTACGATGATTTGAGGAATGCGGGGATCGTCCGCAACGAGGCGGACCTGCTTCTTTATGCCGCGATCTATTATTCCGATGAAAAATATGTCGCCTATGTTGCGGCACGCGAGCCTTCGCGCAGGCTGCGCGGGCTTGCGGAAAGTTACGGGCGGCATGTGGTTTATATCCCGATAAATTCACTCAGCCCGGACAGCGTGGAAAAGCTACAGCGTTTCCATGTGCTGGGGTCGCGCAGGCTGCGAAGCATCGCTCACAGATATATCTTCTGAAAAACAGCGGTCAGGATGTATAATCCTTTGAGGCTCGGAAATTAACGGCCACAAGAGCGGGTGGATGCTATGGGCGATAAAAATATATCGAATGAAAGAATTCAGAAATTGAGAACGCGGTACCGGCGGGAGGTTCCCCGGATTTCGGTTCAGCGGGCGAGGTTCTACACCGAATCCTGGAAAAGCACAGAAGGGTCCGGCGACCCGGTGTCCGTCAGGCGGGCGAAGGCGATCCGCAATGTTTTCGAGAACATGACCATTTACATAGACCGCGAGGAGCGGATTCCCGGATCGTGGACGGAATTTTTCCTCGGCGTACCCATAGATGTCGAGCGCGGCGTGTTCAACGATGTGCTCGCTGCCGAGCTGGATAAAGCGAAGCTTGTTCACAGAACGCTCGGTTCATCCGCGAAGTTCATCGGGTATTCGATCGGCACGAACCGCATATTCGATATCGCACGGAATGCCGTTAACATTGACGACATCGCGCTTCCGGTGGATTTCGAGTTCAGGACGATGGACGAGCGCGGGGTGAACCCGTATGAAATTTCGCCCGGCGACCGGCGCGAGCTGCTCCGAGAGATTCTGCCGTTCTGGCGGGGCGGGACGGTGACCGAGCGGGTGCGGAAAGCCGTGGCCGCAGCGGGACTTGCTCCCCGGGAAGTGAGCGGTTTCATGGACGCTGCCGGCGTTTCCGGCTCGAGACAGGAAATTTCCGTGTCGCCGCTCTGGTCGGTGTCCGGTTTTCAGGGGCATGTCGTTCCGGATTACGGAAGGGTGCTGGATGTCGGACTTGAGGCAATGAAAGAGGATGTGGAATCGCGTCTGGAACGCGGGGATGAAATGCCGGAGGACGACCGGGATTTTCTGCGCTCGATCCTCATAGCGCTGGACAGCGTGATCCTTTTTTCCGGCAGGCTTGTCGAAGAGCTCGAAAGTATGCTCGGGTCCGAGGATGATCCCGGCAGGCGGGCCGAGTTGGAGCTAATGATTGAAAACTGTCGGCGGGCGCCCGTCGGCCCGGCGGGCAGCTTCAGGCAGGCGGTTCAGGCGATATGGACGCTAAGGGTTGCGATGCAGATTGCGGACCCGGTGAACGAGCTTGCGCTGGGAAGGCTCGACCAGCTGCTGTTCCCGTATTACCGGAAGGATATCGAAAGCGGCGCGATCGGCAGGGACGAGGCTCTGGAGCTGATAAGCGAACTGCTGCTTAAGACCATGTCGCAGAATCTGCGGACCGACGGCGGCGCGCTGAGCGATTTTTCGCTGCGGTTCAAGGGCACGGAGCCTGTGACCCTCGGCGGCGTGACGCGCGATGGCGGCGACGCGACAAACGATCTTACCTATCTTTTCATAGAGGCCGCGGGGGTGTCGAGGGCTATCACGAACGTGGTGGTGCGCTGCCACAAGAAATCGCCGGTGGAACTGTATCTCGCGGTGGCGGACGTATTGAAGTCGGGCGCGTCGAATATTTCTCTTATGAGCGATTCGACCAACATCGAGGCGCTCCGCAGGATCGGCGTCGCAGAGCCGGATGCCCGCGATTACGCGATAGCGGGCTGCACGGATGTCCTGATCCCGGGCAGGACCGGCGGGCTGAGCGCGAACAATCTTTTTCTGAGCAAGGTGCTCGATGTCACCCTGCGGAACGGGGACTTGCAGACGATGGCAGGCCGGGTGAAACGCGCGGGCGGTCGGACGGGGAACCCGGACGGGTTCGATTCGTTCAGCCATCTCCTGGATGCGTTCGAGAGTCAGGCGGCGCGGGCGGTGCGTGCGATTGTGAAGGCTTCGGATATACGCGACGCCGTGTATGCCCGCCACATGCCGGCACCTTTCATTTCGGCGTTCATCTCGGGCTGTACGGAAAACGCGCTGGATGTGACAGCGGGCGGAGCGGATTACGATTTCTCGCTTGTGAACATGATAAACAGCCTTGCGAATGTCGTCGATTCGCTATATGTAATAAAGAAGCTGGTGTTCGATGAAAAACGGCTGACTGTAAGACGGCTGCTGAACGCCATGGATGACAATTTCAAGGGACACAAAGGCGTGTACCGGCTGGTGCGGAAGGTCCGTGGCAGGTGGGGAAGCGCCGACCCCGGGAGCGATGAGATCGCGCGGGACGTCACCGGCAGGCTTTTCCGCCTGCTCGAAGACCGGTCGAGTTTCAGGGGCGGGTCATGGGTGGCGGTCATGAACAGCATGACGCTGCACACGATCGACGGGAGGATGTCGATGGCTACGCCGGACGGCCGGCCGGCGGCGACTCCGTTTGCTTCGAGCTGCAATCCTTACAGGGCGGATGGCGCGGGTCTTACGGACGTGCTGCGTTCCGTTTCATCGATTGATTTCAGGAGCGTCATGGGCTGCGCGGTGAACGTGAGGATGCACCCTTCGGCGATAGGCGAAACCGATGAGTCGCGCAGAAAATGGGCGTCGCTGATACGCACTTATTTCCTGCTGGGCGGCGAGCAGATACAACCCACTGTCGCCTCGGCGGAAATGCTGCGTGATGCTCAGAACAGCCCCGGCGAGTACGGCGATCTCATTGTCAAGGTCGGTGGCTACAGCGTTTACTTCACAGAGCTGGGCAGGGAGATCCAGGACGAGATAATCTCGCGCACGGAACACACGGCATGAAGAGGTCTGCTATGGAAGGAACAATCTTCGACATACAGTACAACTGCATTTACGACGGACCGGGCATCCGGACGAATGTTTTTTTGAAGGGTTGCCCGCTGCGCTGCGCGTGGTGCCACAACCCGGAGTCGCACAGGATCGCGCCGGAGGTCGGATACCTCGCGGAAAAATGCGTGGGCTGCGGCGAGTGCGCACAAGTCTGCGAAACGGGCGCGTCGAAACTGGTGAAGAAGAAACAGGTGCTTCACGATTTTTCGAAGTGCGTCCACTGCGGCGCATGCGTGAAGGTTTGCAGGGCCGGCGCGCTGGAGCTGATCGGCTACGGCATGACGCCGGAGCAGGTGCTGGAAAAGGTCGAGCGCGACAGGCCGTTTTACGATAACTCCGACGGCGGGGTCACGATGAGCGGCGGCGAGGCGACGATGCAGCCGGAGTTCCTGCTCGCCACGCTCCGGCTTATTAAAGACAACGGCATCCGCACGGCGGTGGAAACCTGCGGGCAGTTCGACCCGAAGCTTGCGGAGCGGCTTGTCGAGGTTACGGACCTGTTTCTTTTCGACATAAAACATACTGATGACGAAAGGCACAGGGAATTCACAGGCGTGCCATGCGGGAAAATCAAAGAGAACTTCAGGCTGCTGCTCGGGCTGGCGGGGCAGGACCGCATATTGCCGAGGGTGCCGGTGATACCGGGATTCAACGACGACGGCGAGTCTGTGGCCGGGATCGCGGGGTTCTTGAAGAATTGCGGTTATACAGGCCCGGTGCATGTGATGCCGTTCAATTCGCTCGCCGCCACCAAATGGGAAAAAACCGGAAGGCCGTCGCCATACGCGCGGTTCTCCGGCGACGCGGACGAGGCGCTCGCGCGGGTTATATCGTCTTTCGAGGCGGCTTCAATCGAGGTGTTCTGCAATAATTGAGAGGAATTTCGGAGATGGGACTGGATTTTGAAACGTCGATTCCGCAGAAGATAATTTTCGGGGCGGGCAGGTTTTCTCTGCTGGACAAAGTTATGCGAAGGCTCGGCAGGAACGCGCTGCTGGTGACGGGCGCGGGTTTCCCGGACAGGATGCGGCAGTGGGACGATCTCCTGGACGCGCTCGAAAAAGAAAAGATGAACGTGTTTCACATCGAGGTCGCGGGCGAGCCGTCGCCGGAGTTTGTGGACGGCGCGGTGGAGAAGTTTCGCGGCACGATGATAAATGTAGTGGCGGGCATAGGCGGCGGCAGCGCACTCGACGCGGGCAAGGCGATCAGCGCGATGCTGCCGCAGAAGAACCCCGTTATCGATTTCCTGGAGGGCGTCGGAACAAAGCGGCACAACGGCATCAAGGTTCCGTATATCGCGGTGCCCACTACCTCGGGAACCGGGAGCGAGGCTACGAAAAACGCGGTTCTGAGCAGGGTCGGCGCGGACGGTTTCAAAAAGTCGCTGCGGCATGACAACCTCGTGCCGGACGTCGTGATCGTTGATCCCGAGCTGGCGGCGACATGCCCGGGCGATATCAGCGCGGCATGCGGGATGGATGCGTTTACGCAGTTGCTGGAGGCTTATGTTTCGACGAAGTCGAACCCGTTGACCGACGCGCTCGCGCTGAGCGGAATCGAAAAAATCGCTGCCCGGCTCGAATGGGTCTGCGGCGCCGGTTGCGATGATATAGACGCGAGGGCGGACATGGCTTACGCATCTCTGATGTCGGGCGTCGCGCTCGCGAACGCGGGGCTCGGCCTGGTCCACGGGATAGCAGGTCCGATCGGCGGCTTTTTCAGAATACCCCATGGAGTGGCCTGCGGAACGCTCATGGCGAAAGCTAATAAGATGACGATAGGAAAATTGAAGAGCATGGAAGGCGGCGAAGGCGCGCTCGCGAAGTTCTCGAAGGCCGGTGCCGCCATCTCCGGCAGGCCGGACGCCGGGCTGGAGGAGGGCTGCGACCTGCTGACGGCGAAACTCGAAGAGCTGACGGAATCGCTGAAGATTCCGCGGCTCGGGCGGTATGGAATAAAGGAAACTGACCTGGATAAGATTGTCGCGGCGTCGGATAACAAGAACAACCCGGCGGCGCTCGATGAACAGGAGATGAGAGAACTGCTTGGCGCGAGACTTTGAGACGGGGCGGGTGAAGATGAATCTTACTGAAAAAGATATAGCGGGGATGATAGATTTCAGCGGCGTTGCCGGCGGGCTGGGCGAGGATTATGTCGAAATGCTGGCGCGCGAGGCGGTGGCGCACCGGTTCAAGGGCGTCATCGTGATGCCGTGTTATATGAAAAAACTGGGCGGGCTGCTGGCCGGGCAGGACGATATTCTGCCGGGCACGGTCGTAGGGTTTCCTTCGGGCGCGGGCACGACCGGGACGAAAGTATTCGAGGCGAAGCAGTGCGTGAGCGACGGCGCGGAGGAACTCGACATGGTGATAAACGTCGGTGCGCTGAGGTCCGGCGCTTACGGGTATTGCCGCGATGAAGTCGCCGCCGTTGTGGATTCGGCAGGCGGGAAAACGGTGAAGGTGATACTGGAGACGCATTATCTCGCCGACGACGAAGTGAAGAGAGGCTGTGAAATCTGCGCGGAGGCGGGAGCGGGTTTTGTGAAGACCTCGACCGGCTGGGCGGACACCGGGGCGACGGAAGAGCGTGTGCGGCTTATGAAGACGGTGGTTGGCGACGCGCTGGAGGTGAAGGCTGCGGGAGGGATCAGGACGGCGGAGACTCTTGTTAAGCTGTACCGTGCGGGCGCCACACGTTTCGGGATCGGCGCGGAATCGGCGCTGAAAATTATCAAAGAGGTGCGCAACATGCCGGGCGGCGCGGTCGTGGTTTGAAGCAGGCCTGCCGCGCACCGTTGAGAAACGCGCCCCGTTCATGATAGGTTATTTCTGAATGGCTATTAAGAAGATTTCAAAACTTGTCGGGTTCCTGCTTGGCGCGGGTGTTGCGGTTTTCATATTCTGCGCGGTTCTCTGCGGCATCTACTACATGTCGTATCACGGGGTGAAACCCGGGCGGAGCAATCCAGAGGGCAGCAACGCGGTGTGGGCGAGGCATAGCTGGGTCGGCGAGCAGCGGACCGCCGGGGAATTCGACGAGTTCGCCGCGATGCTGAAGCGAAACAGTATAACGGACGTGTTCGTGCATGTGGGCCCGCTGAACGGGTTCGGGAGCATAGAGGACGGGAAGTATGCCCACGCGCGAAGCATGGTGCGCAACATGCGGCGGCGGGTTCCGGGCGTGCGGTTCCAGGCGTGGATAGGGCAGGTCGAGAAGCGCGGAGGCGGGCCGCTCGACCTGAGCAACGCGGGCGTCCGCGAGAACATTATTGCCGCATCGAAGGAATTCCTCGATATGGGGTTCGACGGGATCCACTACAATATCGAGCCGGTCTACAACGGCGACGGGAATTTTCTGGCGCTGCTGGATATGGCAAAGGAGGTTGTAACCGAGAGGCGGAAGACGCTTTCGGTCTCCGGTTTTCAGCTCGAACTTCTGTCCGGGTCGGAGCGTGCGGTGAGAATAATCGCGAAGCGCGCGGCGCTATGGGACGAGGATTATTACAGGCAGGTTGCGGCGAGGGTGGACCAGGTGGCCGTGATGATGTACGACACGATTCTTCCCGCGGACTGGCTGTACGCGAAATACGTCGAGTGGGAAACCTCGGCGCTGCTTGGGCTTCTCGGCAGCGGCACGACCGTTTTCATCGGTGTCCCGACCTACGAGCACAGGAGGCCGACGCGCCACTACAGGATCGAGAACATAAATTCGGCGCTGCGCGGGATTCTCATGGCGACGGGCCGCACCGAGAATGTTCTCACGTCAAACCTTGGCGTGGCGGTTTACGCGGAATGGACAACCGACGAAGATGAATGGAAAATATTCAGGAAACTGTGGTTGAACGAAGCGGAATAAAAGGCTACACTGGGAAATTGAAAGAAATTTGCCATACAGTAAAAAATAAAATATTCGGCAACACACAAACGGAGGAAAAAAGATGAAACAAGCCGCAAAAGTGAAGTTCTCAACACTGGTACCTGTAGTGCTGGCCATGTTCATTTTTATCTTCAGCCCGGCGGCGGAGGCCTCGAAGTTCTATGAGGCAAAGCCGGAGAATGTTCCGGACTGGGCGAAGCCCGGCACGTTCCAGTTCATCAGGATCGACGGCGGATTGATCGAGGCGATGAAAGCGGAACGCACGCACTGGGGCCGGGAGTTCTCCGAGGAAGAGAAAGACGTTCTGACGAATATATACACGAAGTACCAGGACACGCTTTTCGAGAAGCTGAAAGAGGCGGGTTTCAACTGGATATGGGTAACGTGGAGCTGCGGGTGGTCGTTCAAGGAAGAGAACGAGAACAGGAAGCAGCTCAGGGCTTTGATAAAGAGGGCGCACGAGGAAGGGATAAAAGTAACGACCTATCTCTCCGCGTCCAACATGTTCTGGGAAAGCACTTTTCGCGACGAGTCGGAATCCGTGACATGGCTGCTGATCAAAAACGGCAAGCCACAGAACTACGGCGGCCCGATGAACCCGATGAGGTTCATAGCCGACGCGCGTAACGAGGACTGGCGGGAGTACATGCTCAACAAGGCGAAGCTGGCGATAAACGCTGGGGCCGATGCAGTGTTTTTCGACAATATCATCGGCGATCACGACGCATTGAGATATATGTTCAGCCAGTACCAGGCGATGGCGTCGAGAATCGCCAAAAAGAAAAACAAGCCCAAGGTTCCGCTTTATGTCAACGCGCATCTCGATATCGAGAAGCTCGATATCCACGACAGCAGCGAGATCATCTGGAACGAGTTCGGAACCACGACGCCGGGAGTGTGGCCGGTCGGCTGGGACGTGAGCAACGTGAGAAAGACGCGTTTCATCATGGGCGCGAAGCACGACTGGCAGCCGCACAAGTTCGAGGACGACAAGTATTACTGCGGGCCGCGCGAGAAATGTTTCCCTGACCCCGTGGGTCAGAAGCTCAGCATAGCCGAGGCGTGGGCATTCGGCTCCAGCTTTTCGAGAAATATCGAGGGAAAGTTTTTGAAATCCGTCATTCTCGGCGAGCCCGAGGGAACCGCCGCATGGCAGGCCATCGCGCAATACAACAACTGGATAAACGCGAACAACGATTTTTACACGGAAGTCGAGCCGGTCGCGAAAATCGCGGTGCTGTCCACGCACGACGGGCGCGGCTATAAAGGGATGCCCGACCACGCGATGTCGGAAACGCTGATCAAGGAAAATGTGATGTTCGGCAACAAGGTGATGACGCGGTTCGATCGCGGCGCGCCGTTCTCATCGTACAAAGTGCTGATAATACCCGATGTGTTGAAGAAGCTCGACGACGGCGAAAAAGCGATGATACAGCAATTCGCTTCATCCGGCGGAAAGGTGTTCGCGAAGCACCCCGATGAAACGGATGAAAAATACGGCGATACGTCGCTTTACGGTTCGTTGGAATACACGCCGCTTCCGGAAGATGTCCTGGAAGGCATAACGGAAAACACCGTATCAGCTGAATTTATCGACGGGATACAGACTGCGGCGGGCGGAGCGGTGCTGAAAGTTGACAACGAGGACTACATCGTCGCGAATGTTATGAAAAAGCGGGCCGCGCCGGTTTTCTTCGTGCATCTCATCAATTACGAACACAGCACACCCGAGCAGGACATCAGGGTGACGCTCGATCTTTCGGATTACATTAAAGATATTTCAGGCTATGCGGTCAGGCTGTACTCGCCGGACGGCGCGGCGGGCGAGCCGGTCGCGCTGGAGAAAAGCGGCGCGAGGGTTTCGTTCGGCGTCGACAGGGTTCTGCACTATACCATCGCCGCGGTGGTGCCTGAAGCGATGATGAAAAATTACAATTTCGGGGCTGATCAATAAACTGCCCTGCCGGGAACATTCTTTTCTGGAATGTGTTAATCATCGTGTACCGGGAAAATATATACGCGGGGGTCAGCCATGTTCGAAATCGGTAAAAAACTGCCGGAATTCAGCCTGACGGATCAGACCGAAAAAGAGAAGTCCTTCAAAGATATAGCCGGGGAAAACGGGCTGGTGATTTATGTTTATCCGAAGGATAACACATCGGGATGCACGCTCGAAGCGCTTGATTTCAGGGACAGGATGGATGCGTTCCACAGGCTGGGATACGGCGTTGCGGGGCTTTCAAAGGACTCGGTGAAGTCACACTGCAATTTTGCCGGCAAGTACGATCTCAACTTTCCTCTGCTGTCCGACACATCGACGGATTACATACAGGCGCTCGGCGCGTGGGGCGAGAAAAACATGTACGGCAAGAAGTCGATGGGAGTAATCCGAACCACGGTCATCGCCGACGGCAGGGGGAAAGTCATCAGGGTTTATCCGAAGGTTAAAGTGAAAGGTCATGTCGAGCAGGTTCTCGCGGACCTGGCCGGGTTGTGAGATAGCCCGGATTTCTCACAGAGAAATCCGGAATATCGCGATAACGCCTGTCCTGCTGCGTTGCGGCGTCGGTTCGGGTTCGGTTACATACCGCACGGTATGCTCCCTCACCACTCACTTGCCGTGCCGTTGAAAACGAAGGATTGGGGTCTCGGGAGACCTCGCCCCGCCGGAAGACATTCTCCTCAGGAGAATCCGGCTTAACGATTTTTATCCTGCACTGGTGAGAAATGCAGGATAGACTCTTATCAGCAAAGAATTCATGCACAAAGAACGGCGCTTTGTACATGGCACAAATATATTTTTACACTATGGATTGGGTTCCCGCCTTCGAGGCTGTTGAAAAATCCCCGCTTTGTCATTCTGAGGAAGTGCAGCGACCGAAGAATCTCAATAATAAGTCCCCAAAGCGAGATCCTTCGCTACGCTCAGGATGACAAACTCTCGTTGTTTACATTTTTCAACAGCCTCCTTCGCAGGTATGACAACGAGGAAGGTTTCACTTCAGCGGGCAACCCATCTTTCTCATCTTCATACTCGTAAAAGTCGAGCTGAAAGCAAAACGGGACGAAGGCACGTTTTGCTTTCAGCGTCCGAAAAGTTTTGAAGGGATCCTTAAGGGGAACTTTTTCAAAAGTTCCCCTTAAGCCGCCGGAGGCCTATTCGACCGGAGGCCTATTCGGTCGGAGGCCGGCCCGGGGCTTTCCATATATGGGCTGAAAATATACTTTCGCAAAGATAAAGTGACAGGTAAAATGAAATCGACGGCTGCAAACGGGAGGGGACACATGCAGGGGAAAATGAAAGCGCTGATATTTCCGGAGAACTGGAAAGTAGATTATATAGAAGTTGACATACCGAAACCCGGCCCGGGGGAGGTTCTGGCCGAAGTTGTATCGTGCGGCATCTGCGGGTCGGACGTCGGGATATACGAGGGCGATCACTGGATAATCGCGCACGGTCCGGGCGGTCACGGGCACGAATCGGGTTGCGTCGCCGTGGAAGTCGGCAGCGGGGTAGAGGGGATAAAACCGGGTGACCACCTTGCGCGGATGGGCGCATGCTACGCGCAGTACACGAAGGAAGTGAACGTGGTCGGCCACGGCAAGGCCGAGGATACCGGGGCGTTGCCGATCGTCAGGAACGACCTTACGTGCGAGGAAATATCGTTCGCGGACGCGGTGGGGTGTGCGCTCAACTGCGCGGAGAGAGCCGAGCTCGAACGCATCGAGGGCCGCCAGCCGAGTGCGGTTATACTCGGGCTGGGGCCGATCGGGTTGCTGCTCGCGCAGATACTGATCAATCGGGGCGTGCGGGTGGCGGCGTCCGAACCGTTCGGGCACAAGCGAATGCTGGCGGAAAAATGGGGCGCGACAGTTTTCGATCCGGGCAGGTATAAGAGGTCGGAATACGGAAGGAAGAAATATACGGAATTCATAAAAGAAGAATTCGGCGAGGCGGACGCCGTGTTCGAGATGGTCGGCCACAATGACACGTTGCTCGACGCGATCCACCTCGTGCGGCCCGGGCTGCGGGTGCTCGTGTTCGGGGCGCAGAAAGAGCAGCACATCCCCTACGAGGATTGCCGCCGCAAGGGCATCGAGATCGTGTATCCCGAGGCGATGGTCAACTCCAAGGCGGGCGTCGAGTACTGGGACGCCGCGCTGGACCTCATCGCGGGCGTGGACGGAAAAAAGCTGGATCTCGAATCGCTTGTCACAAAGCGGATATCGCTCGAACAGGCGGCTTACGATTTCGAGCATTACAACCGCGAGGAATGGATAAAGGTAATAGTAGAGCCGGCGCGGGACAACTGAGATTTTTCGCGGATAATAGAAAAACCCCCGCGCCCGGCGGGCGGTGTCAGATCAGCAGCGGCAGCCCGGCAGGGGTCCTCGAATCCAGCAACAGGTGCGTGAGATACGCCGACAGCATGGATTTCAGGATGGTTTTATCCTCGTCGCCGATGTCGTCGATCGAATCGATCCGGTTGAAAGCGTAGACCGCCGCGCCGAGCGTGGTGAAGCTGTGGAAGAAGCTGCGGTGTTTCCTGTGCAGCGGGGGTTCGAGAATGTCGGGCAGCGAGCCGGCGAGCCCGCCGAGCATGAAGCAGGCGGCGGCTTTCTCCGGGTCGAACTCCGAATCCGATATTTTCCTGTCGATCGTGTAGTAAGCCGCGCCTGTAACAGCGCCGACCATGGTGTGTAATTTCGTCAACGGCATTCCCGGCACCTCCCGTTATAATAATGATTTCAGAATCATCGGATATGATATTAACGCATAAACGGAGAATTGAAAACCGTGCTGCGCCGGCGGGGATTTTACTTGACTGGCGCGCGGGTTTTGCTTAGTGTTTGAGTAACGGCCCGTGCTGCACCGGGCGGATCGAGAGGATGGGGCTGATATGAGAAGATTAAAAGTTCTATTGGTTTTAGCGATTGTCTGCGCGGTGTTCTGCGCGGATGCTTATGCGTTCAATATCAATGTTCGCGAGATCAAATTTCCGACGTTCGGGCAGCCGGCGTTTGTTAAGCCGGGCGATGAAATAAAGGTGATAACTACGGTTCCGCAGGCCGGTGTTGCGGAGCGGGCGTTGATCAATTCGATTGACGACGGCAGTAATGTCGCGCGTGTCGGGCTTGGCGTCAAACTCGCGCAGGGCAGCAATTCGTTCGTCGTGAAGACCCCGTTGAGCATAGCGCCGGGGCTGTATGATTTGTGCATCGATTTCAAGTATGGGGATTTCACGGATCAGGATTGCCAGCCGCACGCGGTTTCGGTTGTGAAGTCCTTTGATCCGCCGTTCACGTTCGGCCACATTTCGGATTTTCATATCGGCGATCCGCGGGCGATGAGGCAGTTCCCGGGCGTGGACATCGACCGGGTTCGCACGAAGTCGATCACGGTTATGAACGAAAGGAAGCCCGCGTTTGTTCTGGTTACGGGCGATATCAATGCGTATCCGGTGAGTTATGACGAGGACTATCCCGCTTCCGCCGATAAACTGATGTCGCTGCCGCGTGTGCCGTTTATTGTGGTGCCGGGCAACCATGATTTTTACGCATCGGCCGTGCCGGAGGGCGAGATAAAGAGAGACGGGACAATGTACTGGCCGGACTTTTTCGGGCCGCGCCACAGGGTGCTGGATTACGGTCCGTTCAGGTTCATCTGCTTTGATTCATATAACTGGAACGAGGTGCCGAGGATATACACAAACGAGTATCACCTTGCTAATAATACTGCCAAGAGTCATAACGGGACGCTCAGCCGTGACGAGTACAAATGGGTAGTCGGGGCGATGAAGACGGCCGGTGACAGGGTGCTGGTGCTGGTTTCGCATCACGGGCCGAGGCAGTTCGAGCCGATTCCGCAGCAGTGGTGCAAGGATTGTGTCGGGATGAGCAAGTTTCTGCGCCTGATAAACAAAGCGGGTGTGGCGTATTATTTTTACGGACACATACACGAGAACACAGAGTACGAGGAAAACGGAACGAAATACATTTCGACGACATCGGTAGGGAGCAATTGCGACAAGGAACAGCTATGGGGAGTCAGGATGGCGCATGTTAATGTGAACAGGAAGATCGACACGGAAATCATCCGGCTCTTCGACAGCCCGCCGATGAAATGATGGCAGAAGCGGAGCTTGAACTGATAGAGACGCAGACGGGCGCTCCGTCGTGGAACATGGCGCTGGACGAGGCGTTGCTTGAAGAAGCTGTGGCGGGGCGGCAGGGTCCGGTGCTGAGGTTTTACCGGTGGGAGCCGTCCGCGGTTACGCTGGGTTATTCGCAGGACGCGGAGCGCGAGGTTGATGTTGCGGCTGCTGCCGCGGCGGGCGTTGGCGTGGTGCGGAGGATCACGGGCGGCGGGGCGGTGTTCCATGAAAACGAAATCACGTACAGCATAATTCTGCCGGTGACCGCGGTTCCCGGCACGATAGAGGATTCTTACAGGAGAATCTGCGGCGCGATGGTGCGCGGGCTGAATTTTTTCAGGCGGGGTTTCGTGTTCTCGCCGGTTAATGATATTATCTTTGATGGGAAAAAGGTCAGCGGGAGCGCCCAGGCGCGGCGCGGCGGCTGGCTTCTGCAGCACGGAACGGTGCTGCTGGATACGGATTTTGACAGGATGTTCGGGATCCTCAGGGTGCCGGAGGGAAAGTTCCGGAAGCATGGCCTGGAATCGGCTCGCAGCAGGGTCACCTGCATGAAGCGGGTGCTCGGCAGGGAATTGGGCTTCGAGGAGGCGCGCAGGGCGCTTTGCGACGGTTTCGATGAAGATTTCGGCATTTCCGGCACGGAGCGCGGAGTGCCTGAAAATGCAAAAAAGGTTGCCGATAAACTGGTTTTCAGGTACGATTCCGACGACTGGAATTTTAAACGAAAAAAAAGCGATTTTTAACGGAAACTATATAATAGGAAATGACGGGAGGCGCCGGGAAAAATGAAATTCAAAGCCAATTATGTTCTCGACGGCACGATCAGCCAGGTGTGGGAAGCAAGGGAAAAGAGGTTTGAAAACCCTGAACAGTTCCCGGAACTGCAGAAACATGAGGAGATAGAGAGAAAGGAAGAAGGAAACAGGATACATTCGAAAAGAATTGTAGAGCTGTCGGCCAGTATTCCCAAGGCCCTGCAAAAGGTGCTTTCTCCGGAAATGCTCAACTGCACGGATGAATCGATTTACGATATGGACACCAACGTGCATGAATGGACGATAACGCCGAACTTCAAGACGAAAGTGTTCACCTGCACGGGATATTCAAAATATAACGAGATCGAAAAAGACGGCGAAACAAAAACAAAGCGGGAAGTTGTTCTCGAAGTGAAAGTGGACATCCCGATTGTCGGAAAGATGGCCGAGCAGGTTATTCTCGACGCATACAAGAAGAACCTGGAGAAAGACAACAAAACCATGTCCAGGATGTTGAAGATAATGAAAGAAGAAGCGAAATAGAAAGTAAGTGGGGAATATCATAATAGACTAAGGCCCTCGCGAAAGCGGGGGCTTTTTTCATTGGCGGGGTTATATCCGGAATCAGGTGGTGCTAATGTAATTGATTTGTAATCTTTGTGAATAAACCGGCCGACCGGAATTGAGCAGCAGGGGGGAATTGCCTGATTCCACAGATCCGGTTTCAAACGAGAAAAAAAAGCAATATTGAAATGTCTGATTCCGGGCTTATAATTGAAGGGTTCCGAAGCCGGGTTAATATTATGAGGTGTTGTTAATTGAACGTATATTCCGCAATTCTGAGAAGACGAAGCATAAGAAGATTCAAGCAGCAGCATATACAGGAAAACCTGTTGTTCAAACTCGTGGACACGTCGCGTCTTGCGCCGTCGGCGGGGAATAACCAGCCGCTCGCGTTCATCACGATTTCGACGGGCGAGGGCTGTGAGAAGATATTTCCGCATCTCGAGTGGGCGAGGTATATCGAGAACGATGAGCCGCCCGAGGGGAAACGGCCCGCCGCGTATATTGTGGTTTTGATCGACAGGGAAGTGCTGCCGGAGGGTGGAGCGCATGATGTCGGGGCCGCCGTGCAGAACATGCTTCTCGCGGCGCTTGAAGAAGGGCTTGGCAGTTGCTGGATCAGGTCGTTTGACAGGGAAAAGATAGCTGAGCTGTTAAATGTGCCCGAGAGCATGGAGCTGGACAGCGTTATCGCGCTCGGCAAGCCGGCGGAATCTCCCATCACCGAAATCATGAGAGAGAGCGGAAAATACTGGCGGGATGAAAGAGGCTTGATGCATGTTCCCAAAAGGCTGCTCGATAATATTCTTCATAAAGAGAAGTTCTGAACCGGCGCCCGGACCGGGTTTATAAACTCCCCTGTACTGTGTTATACTTTTCCGCGTTATGGAAAGAGATATCAGCATTGTGCATATAGCGCCGCCGCAGATTACGGACGGCGGGGATTTCGTATACAGGCTCTCGCAGCCGGATGCCGCGCTGGGCCGGATGCCGGGCGTTGTCACGGCAAGCGTTACTAACTTGATATCCGGAAGGCACGAATTGCTGATGCGCGCCGACGTTCTTGTCGTTCAACTGCTCGGCGAACCCGATCTCGTTCCGGTTATAGCCGACAGGAAAAAAGCCGGCAGGCCGACGGTTTTCGAGGTGTCGGATAATTTCCTGGACTTTCAGCCGTCGAACCCGGCCGCCGCTTTTTATGAAGACCCCGAAAACAGGGCCTGCATCCTTCAGTTGATTTCATTATGCGACGCGGTTCAGACAACTGTTCCCCCGCTTGCGGAAATGTTCTCGAAGTATAACGAGCGGATCGTTGTTTTCGAGAACCGGATGGAATCCACCGGCGATCCCGGCAGGCCGGAAGGGCCGCTTGTGGCCGGGTGGGGCGGAAGCGTCGGGCATTATGAGGATATGAAGGAAGCGGCACCGTATATCATCGAGTGGCTGAAGCGGAGGCCTGAAGCCCGGTTTTCACTGATGGGCGACAGGGCCTTCAGCGAACTTTTCAGCGGCGCGCCCGACGGCAGTTTCATGTTCATCCCGACCGGCTCTCTTGCGGATTACTATGAATTTGTGCAGACGCTTCACATAGGGATTGCGCCGGCGCGCGACGATGCGTTCAACCTTTGCAGGTCGGATGTCAAGTTCATGGAATACGCATCGCGCGGGACAGTTCCGGTGTGTTCCGACATACCGACGTACAGCAGGACGCTGCGGGACGGGGAGACGGGTTTTCTGTTTGGCAACTTAGAGGAAATGATAGCGGTGCTCGATAAGCTGGCGGACGATCCCGCGCTGAGGGGCAGGGTGGGTCGGCAGGCGCTTGAGTACATCAGGACGGAGCGCGGCGAGGATGCGGCGGCGGTGAAGAGGCTCGAATTCTATCGTTCGCTTTTCAGGGACGATTCGCAGCCCGGCGGTCTTACCGTGGTGGGGCTTGAAAAAAACAGGTCGCTTCGGAAAACTCCCGGCAGCCGTCATTTTCTCCATGTTCCGACGGAATCGGAAACGATGATGTACAACGCGATGATCTATCAGTTCGGGCATGGTGATCGAGAGAACGCGATCAGGAGTTACGCGGCGGCGATCGCGACTGAATCCGGGTATTTTCTCGCGCATAATTACTTCGCGCGGATGCTGGAGTCGCACGACGTTGAGGCGGCGGAGCGGAATTTCCGGCGCGCGCTGGAGATATGGCCGGGTTCGTGCGATGCAAGGGTGAGGCTCGGCAGGCTGCTCGGGTCTAAAAACGATATGGACGAGGCTGTTAAGCTGCTCATGGAGACGATCGAGCAATACCCGGAATATGCACAGGCATATCATGTGACCGGTGAGTTGTCGCTCATCAACGGTGCGCTGGAGGAGGCGGCACAGCTGATGGAAAGGGCGGTCGAGGTGAACCCGTATTACATACCGTCGATGCTGAAGATGGGGGTTATCGCGCTCGACGGGGGGAAGCTGGGCAGGGCGGAGCGGATGTTCAGGAAGGTCATCGGGCTGCATCTGCGGAACGCGCAGGCGAGGTACGGGCTGGGAATAACGCTTCGCAGCCAGGGCGATGAAGCGCGGGCGGTCGAGCAGATGCTCGAAGCGATAAGGCTTCTGCCGGGTTGCGAGTCTTTTGTCAAAGGATATCTCGATCACGCGCTGGCAAAATATAAATCAGGCGATAAGGCGCAGGCTGTGGAACTGCTGAAAAACGGAGCGGATGCCGCGCCCGGAAATGCAGAGCTGCTGTTCTGGACCGCCCGGATAATCGAGAGGGAAATCGGCGCGGATGAGGCTTCGGGTTTCTGGAACCTGCTTGCCGTGGCCGACACGACCGGAAGGTACGAGCGCTACTACACAAAAAAGCAGTGAGCCGAAACGCGCCGCTGTAATCCGCTTGCTTAAGGGAAACTTTTGAAAGCGGCCCGGGCCGCTCTTTGTCCTTTTACATACTTTCTTCGTGAACAGTTTGTTTTCAGGAATATACCTCAGTGTTATTTGGGTTGTCATTGCTCGGCGGCCCAGGCCGCTTTTTGTTCTTTTACGCTCTCACTTCGTGGATGGCTCAAGCTCGAAAATACCTTAGTGTGTCTCTTGTTGTATGCGAACGACGCTTAGTTATTCTATTTTTATTCTGATAATCAGTATAAGATCGTTTTAAGGTAATATCCTTTATGGAACGGCACCCGCTGAAGTGAGACCTTCCCCGTTGTCATTCCTGCGAAGGCAGGAATCCATTCCTTAATGTGCAGTTTGGCAAATCCATATCTTGCGCCGGATCGGTAAAAGGGCGAAGAGCGACCTGTGGCCGCACGTGCCGTATTCCATATCATCTATGATAAACAGTATATTTATGACAACCAATATATCAGAATATCAAATCTTTCCTGTGTGTTGCGAGTTCGATCAACTGGTCGAATTTCTCGTCCGGCGGATTCTTCAGCGCCTCTTCCGTGTTCTGGATCATTTTTTTCGTCGGGTTCAGGAACTTCGTTATGTACTCATCATCGGGATTGGCCGGGAATAACTCGAATATTTTGTTGAACTTGTCCAGCGCGGGCTGGAATTCCCGTTTGAAATAATGGATCACGCCCTGTTCGTGCAGGTTGCAGCATTCGAGTTTGATATCGGGCAGGCCGTCTTCTTTTTTCGCCATCAGTTCGTAGATTTTAACCGGTTTGTCGTAAGCGTCGGTCCAGGAGATGTCCAGCAGCCGGGTGATTATGTGATCGTCGCATTCGGCGCGTGTGAATTCGCTGATTGTCGTCTGCGTCAGATATTTTTTACCCGAGCTTTCAAGGTGTTCGCCGAATTCCACTTCCGGTCCCATGACCGTGTAGTTGAATCGTCTCGTCGAACCCATGTTGCCCGCTATCATGCTTCCGGTGTTGAGGCCGGATCTTACCTGAAGCTCATGTTTGCCCTGTTCTTTCCACATTATCCGCATTTCCGCAATCTTTGCCTGCATGTCCAGCGCGGCGAAACAGGCATTCTTTGCATGGTCCGGGAAGTGGATCGGCGCGCCGTAAATCCCGACTATGGCGTCACCGATGTACTTGTCGAGCGTGCCGCCGTAACTCAGAAGTATATTCGTCATCGCGGTGAGATATTCATTGAGCAGGTCCACGAGTTCCTCCGGCGTGAGCGATTCCGAAATACTGGTGAAACCCGCGACGTCGGAGAAGTATACCGTTGCGATCGTCCTTTCGCCGCCGAGCTTCAGCTTGTCAGGTTCCTGGAGCATCGTGTCTACAACCTGCGGGTTGACGTATGTGGAGAACATTCCCTTCATCTTTTTCTTTTCCTGCTCCTCGGTGAGGAACCTGTAAAGGAAGACGACGAGGAAGGTCAGGACAACCAGGCCGAGCGGAACGAGCACGGGGATGTCTATCCTGTAGTAAGCGAAAGCATAGATGCAGACTGCGGAGTAGACAGCGGCTGTCGCGATCAGAATGGTTGACTGGATCAGGGCCACGACAGCGGCGGATTTATGCCGCACCGCGCCGCCCATGAAACCGAGCCCGATCGCCAGCGCGAAGAAAATAATGACCACAATGCCGGGGTTCAGCTCACTGATGAACAGGTCTTCGATGATTGTATTGATAACGTTCGAGTGCAGGCCGAGAATTTTATAACGCGCTTCGAGCGGAGTGGGATTCATGTCCGCCGTGCCTTCCGCGGTGAGGCCGACAATTACAATGCGGCCTTTCATCGAGTCCATGAATTCAACGAGGTATTCCGCTTCGGCCTCGCTTATGCCGTCGTAAAGCCCCTGGTATGCTTCTTCGAGCGAATCGTAATCCTCGCGCCCCTGGAGAAGAATCTGGTGCCTGTTGATACTTGTGTAGATATTTTTCAGATTGTTTCTGTCGAATGTTGTCGTGTCCGCCCAGACGCCGGCCCAGTTGACCAGCATCGTGCCGTTTTTTCGCAGCGGTATCACGATGTCTTTTTTCGAGCCGGTGCGCGGGTGGGTTGCGTTTTTCAGAATAATCCTGCGCTTTTCAAAAACGACGTTTTCTTTATCGACGCCGAGATATTTCATTGCCAGAAGAAAATCAATATGTGGATACATCTTTCCGTCATATATGAAGACAGGGGCGATCATCCTCAGCGTTCCGTCCTTCGGGCTGAACTCGGCTTTGCGTGGTCCCTGTCCGGCTGTATACATTCCGATTTGAGGGACCACGGGCATCACGCGTTTGAGATGCACATAGTTTTCCTCGACCCCGTCCGGGATGTCGAATGCAAGCTTGTCGTTCTGCGCGTGAAACTGATCGAGTTCGGCGACTTTCAGTTCCCGGTCCTTTTTTATTATCCCGAGGTACGGCTCCTCGAACGGTTGGCCTTCTTCGCCTAACAGGTAATCAAAATCTTCGATGAGGAAATTTCCGTAAGCGTCGAAAACCACCGATTCGCGCGGGTCTTCCGGCCTGTTGCGGGTGGGGTAGGTGATGATGCGCTCGAACATCTGCCTGACCGTCGCGTTGTTCTTTAAATCTTCGGGGCCGTAAGGCGTTTCCACATAGGATTTAGCGTCGTAGGTGAGATATACGTTTCCCGCCGTTTCCGCGGACATTCCGACGGCCTGCTCCCTGTCCGGCGCGAGCGGCCCGAGACCGCGTATCTGCCCCGTGAAATCCGCCACCATGCTCATGCTCTGCATGGATGCGTTCATTTCTTCGTTGTAAACCATTTCTTCAAATTTAACTGCGAGGTCACCGGCATAAGACGCCGCGTCGGGTTCGCCGAGTATCTCATGGTAGAATTTAATATTTTCCAGCATCTGACCTTTTATCTGGGAATCGTAGAGGAGGATATTTCCTGACTGGCCGATGTATTCTGAAATTATGGGCTTGGATTCAAGTTCGACTTTTCGACCGAAAGGACGTGAGTAGTCGATGCTGAAAACCGTTGCGAGCGCATCGTACCGGCCCTGCCCGAGCGCGTCTATTACGTTGATATAGAAGAGCGGGTCATCGGGATAAGCGTTTTCGAACTCGAGCGTTGAGTCATCGATCAGGACGTTGAGTATGTCCTTGTTGGTCTGCGGTTTTTTTATCTGCTGGCGCGACTTGAATTTCAGGTCCAGGTCGATGTTCTGTATTGTGCCGAAAATGCCTGTGACGAAAAGCAGCGAAAATATCGCGGCGAGCACGAAACCTATCGCCGGGGCCAGAATTTTATTCCGGTCTTCCGCTTTGTTCGGCAGCTTGAATGGTAGTTTCATTTTATATCGCTCCTTATCAGACACCTTTGGCTTTCATAACGAACACGCCGTCCCACTTGCCGTCTTCGCCGACCGTGGGCGGTGTTTCCTTGAAGTCCGCGCAACGGTCGATATATATACTGCTCGGCTTGTCGTCCGGCTTTGCTTCGAGCGCGAGCTTGAACTCCTCGCGGGCTTCGTCCCATTTCATATCGAGATATAAAGCGTATCCTTTTTCATAATGCTCTTTGCACTTGAGGATGCTTTCGGACAGTTCTTCGCCTTTCTTTCCGATCAGCTCGTAAACCCTGATCGGTTCGTTCTTTCCGACAACCATGATCTTGTCGATCTGCCGGGTGATGATTTCCTCGCGGGCTTTGTCGTATGTGAACTCGCTTATCATGATGTTGGTGCCGTACTGGTTGCCGGCGCCGAGCAGACGCGCGGAAAGGTTGACCGCGTCGCCCATTATCGTATAGTTGAACCGGGACTCCGAGCCCATGTTTCCAGCGATCATCAGGCCCGAGTTCAGCCCCACGCTCAGGTCGATCAGTTTCTTGCCTTCTTCTTTCCATTTTTCACGCAGCGCCTGTGTGATCCGCAGCATATCCACTGCCGCGTGGCACGCTTTTACCGCGTTGTCCTCGTAATGGATCGGCGCGCCGAACACGGCCATAATGATCGCGCTTTCGTATTTGTCAAGCATACCCTGGTTGTCGAAGATCGGGTCTGTCATCGCAGTAAAATACTCGTTGAGCCTGTCGACAAGCTCCTCGGGCGTTTTCGCCTCGGACAGTCCGGGACCTTTCGCCAGCGCGAACATCGCCGTCAGGTCCATTTTCTCGCCGCCGAGCCTCAGCTTGTCGGGCTCGTGGATGAGAGTCTCGACAACCTCGGGGTTGACGTATGTCGAAAACATGGATTTCATTTTTTTTGCTTCTTTTCCTTCTGTCATGAACCGGTAGATGATTACCGCGAGGTACGATACCACTATGGAAACGAGCATCGGAATCACGGGTATCCAGATGTCGGCGTAGGAAAAAAGCAGGATTGCGGTTGCCAGGTATCCCGCTATGATGAGCACGACGACGCTCGAACTTATGGACTGTTTTGTCGTGCCTCCCACGAACCCCACCAGCACTGTCAGCAGCAGGATCACGGCGAAGAAGATGCCGAACGGCGTTGTGCTTATGAAAAGCCGGTTGATAATCGTGTTGACCATGTTGGCGTGCATACCGACAAGAGGATATCTTGGATGGAGCGGGATGGGGTTGAGGTCATGCGTGCCTTCCGCGGTCAGCCCGATCATTGCGATCTTGCCGTCGAAAAACTGCATGTTTTTCTTAACCTGCTCGACATCCTCGGCGGTCAGTTCGGCGAGTGTTTCCTGCTCGATGATCGTCAGTTGCTCGCCCCTGTCGAATTTCGTCAGGGCGTTATACTTGAGAGAATCTTCGTATGTTTTTTTGAAGCTTCTGTGTTCGAACTGGTTGGGTTCGAGGAACGTGCCTGCCCAGTTTACGAGAGCCTTTCCGTTGTCGTAGGTTGGAATCTCGATGCTGAAGGTGTTTTCCGACCCGGGAATATTACAATTGTTGAGCACGATTTTGTCCAGGTAGAAATCGATGTCGTCAGCCCCTATGCCGAGATACATCATCGCCATCAGCAGATCGACGTGGAAGTAAGCCCTGTCTTCAAAAACTACTGCGGGCGCGATAGCGCGGATTATCCCGTCCTCCTGGAGTTCGGGCATAACGTATCCGGCGCCTGCGGCGAACTCGCCGACTATCGGGTTGACACTTGTCATCCTCACGATTTTTATATATTTGTCGAGGATCTCTTCTTTCGGAACAGGGTTGTCGTCCCTTATATCCGCGCCGAATTTATAGTTTGTCTCAAGCGCGTATGCTATAGCCGCCTGGAGCTCGTCGATTTCGCTCTGTATCGCTTTTTTGACATCTTCGCTGAAAGGCAACGGCGTTTTTCCGAAGACCGTTTCTTTTTCGCTGTCTTCGAGAACCTGTTTAAGATCGCGGGGTCTCATGTTCCTCAGCAGATAATTGACTTCGACCTCTGTATTGTTGCGTGTCTGTGTTCGGTCGCTGAGTTGAATCAGCCGCGCGAATATGTCGTGGATTTCCGGGTTGAACAGTATGTCTTCTTCGCCGTAAGGTGTTTTTTCCGTTTTGCTGACCACCTGCGCGAGCAGAACGTTGCCGGCATACTCGATTGCCGAGTGGAAAACATGGTCCCGGTCCGGCGCAAGCTCCGCGAGCGAACTCTGCTGCTCGAAGAACAGGCCGGTGTCCTGAAATTTTTCCCGGTATGCCGTAAATACTTTATTCTTTGTGAGCTCGTCTATCCGCTGTCTCAGTTCATTGATCCGCTCGTCGCTGAGCGGCTTTTTCAGTTCTTCGGAGATTTCGTATAATTCTTCCTTGATACCGCCTGTCATTTCCGTGTCGGCTTCTATCGATTCGGGAAGGTCGGCGAGGTAGCTCCCGAACGTCTCGGTCATTGACTGGTTCAGCACCGGTCCTGAGGGATCGAAAAAGAAAACGTCGAAAAAGGTGCAGGCCGTCTTCGAGCCTTCCGTGCCCAGCGCGCGGACTATCTCTGCGTAGTATGTTCTGTCGAACGGCCAGGTCGCCCATTCGTAACTCTCGTCGTCGATGTCCAGCAGAACGATGTCCTTGAGAATTTTTTCTTCCGCCAGCCTGCCGCGGATCTTGAACCGCATGTCATAAACCTTGTATTCCTGCGTTGTCATCTGCTTGTTGAAGAACGACAGCACCGGGATGTCCTTGCTTTTTTCGTTGTACAGGAAACTTATCGTGAGCGCTGCGACAAGGCCGAGCACGATGCCCATCAAGCGGTTTCTTCCTTCCACGTTTTTAGGCAATAATTTGAATTTCATATTTCAAATCCTTCCCCGGCGACGCTCTCTTTTCTTTGTGAGCCGGTTTGTGCGTTCTTGTTGTTGTCACAATCCATTCTCAAACTTCTTCCGGCGGCCTGGCCGCTCCGCGCGGCGCCGGTGGTTGGTCATGGATGACGCTTTATATTATTAAGAATCTATTATTCATATATTCGGTATTATATGCAATATCTTCTGTTATCTGTCCTATTATCTTCTCAACAGATTTACTGAATTATTACTCATCAGGGCGGTGCCGCGCATCTTTGCAGTCGATGATTTAAATCACATTCAGGTTTAAATTTCCGGCGGGCGGATATAATTAATGTGGTTGTTCGATGGAGGGTAACGAATGCAGACCGAGCTTCAGATCACGCGGCACGAGGCTGCGATTATTCGCATGTGGTCACAGGAGACTATCAGCGGGGGGCACTGGGGCGACGGCGATGCCGTTTTTACGGATGAGGCGATGTTGCTTGATAAGCTCGACGACCTCGATGCCGGCGAACACGTCACGTTCACCGTCAGAAACCTTGAGATAATGATGCACTGGATGATCGCGCATTGCGGAGACCATTCGGGGAATCTGTCGATGTCCGGAGACGAGGAACAGCTCGCGAGAAAGATAAGCGAGGAACTGACGAAGTTCCCCGATCTGTACAACAAGAAATTTTGAAGTTAAGTGCCCCTGATTTTAACCTGCAGAATTTATCTTCAATAAAAATTGTGTGTGTGCCCGTCCCACCCCGGGTTTAGTACAAGTTTTCTCATTCCCATGCTCCGCGTTCATGAATTCCACCTGTCGGTTCCATATCTCACTTCAACTTATAGGCGCAGAGCGCCCGGCTATCGCGTTACTACGCGGAGCATCGTAACGAGGGGAAATGTTGTCATCCCTGAATGTCGTTGTCAGGGATCCAGTTTTTCTTTTCTACATAGTTTGCATGCACAAAGAACGGCGCTTTGTACATGGCACACCGGAGAATATTTTTGTATTAAGGAGTGGATTCCTGCCTTCGAGGCTGTTGAAAAATCCCCGATCTGTCATTCTGAGGAAGCGTAGCGACCGAAGAATCTCAATTATAAGCTCCAAAAGCGAGATCCTTCGCTGCGCTCAGGATGACAAACGATCTATGTTAACATTTTTCAACAGCCTCCTTCGCAGGAATGACAACAGGGAAGGTCTCGCTTCGGTGTGAAATGTATCACATGGTTTACCCGGTGAAAAGTCGAAATGAGAGTGAAATGGGACGACAGCGGCAATAATAACTGAACAAGAAACATTAAGGTGTATTTACAAACAGCTACATAAGCACGAAGCGAATACATAAAAGGACAAAAAGCAGGCTGGCCTGCCGTTATAGAAGTTTTGCGGGGATTCTCAAGGGGCGGCTTTTTCAAAAGCGCCCTTTGTGCCGCGAGGCCGGCAGCCTCTTGCCCGCGAATATCCACAACAACAGGAGCAGACATGCCGCAAGAGCTGATACGGCTCCCGCGTGAACCGTGCGCGGCCTGTACCGGAACTCGACACTGTGTTTGCCGCCGGGCAGCCGGACGGCTCTGAAGTGGTAGTTCGCGGTGAAAACCTGAGCGGGTTCGCCGTCGATATATGCCAGCCAGCCGGGGTCCTGCGGTTCGGAGCTTGCCAGCCAGCAGGCTTCAGGCGCGGTGACGCTGAAGCCGATGTCGCCGGGGCGGTAATCCAGCCCTGCGATGTCCAGCGCGATCATGCCAGCGCTCGCGTCCTGCGGGTAGAACCCGGGTTCGAGCCCCGAGTTTTCCCTGTCGAGCAGTATGCCCGCGGCGGGATTGAAGTCCGGCGCCGACACTGCCTTGAGCACCGAAAGGGGCGAGTCCATCACGTATGCCGCGCGAACCCCGTAGAAACGCGGGAACGCTCCGCGGTTGAGCGTAACCCTCATGTCTTCTTTCATCAGTTCGGCATACTGCTCGTTACCCGGCTCCGTTATCGGGTCGGTGGAAAAGATATATTTCACGTTGATCATATCGACAAAAGGAGAATCATGGCCGAAGATTTCCAGCACGTTGCGGCGGTCGTTGATGATACCGAACTTCCGGCCTGACACCGCATTGATCAGGTGGAAATATCGTTCCGGGTACAGCGACTCGATGCCCCGGATATCGTTCAGGCCGTATTGCATAGCAGTGTTGGGCAACAGCAGCCAGTCATCGCCGACGCCGTGGATGCGGAACAGCCCGCGGTCCTGCTCCAACAGCAGGGTAGACGGTGTTTCAGGGAAAAGGTATTTTTTCGGGGTGGTCGGCGCGTACCAGCCGGCCCACAGCACGAGGTCCAGGAAAATAATAACCACTGCGGCGGCCCAGCGAATCCGCAAGGCCGGTTTTTTCAGCAGCATCAGGGCAAGCCCGGCGAAAGCGGGCAGGGCGAGTTTCATGATCACGCCCGCGCCGGGGCCGGACGAGCCGACGCCTGCCTTTGCCGCCCACAACGCGAACAGGATGGCCGATGCCGCGAACACTCCGAATAATGCCCACACGCCCGGAGCGCGGGCGCCGCTCTTTTTTTCTATCGCTTCCCAGCCGATCCCCGCGAGCACCGGCACGGCAAACGTATAAAGGAAAAGTATCCTGTGGGAATCTATCATGTTAAGTCCGGGTATGACGGAGAACAGTGCGGTCAGCGGGGTGCCGAGCGCGAGCAGCAGTGCGAGAATCCCTGCGGCGGCGAAGAACAGCCTGGCCCGCATGCGTCCGAACACCGCGCCATAGAATGCGAGAAGCAGCGGAAGCGCGCCGCAATACATGCAGAGCGCCGAGTAGTTGCCGAGTTCCGGGATG
>ERZ795048.100-NODE-100-length-90780-cov-9.777503_pt1 | contig 90780 bp, 79 predicted proteins | sample MGYA00375132_ERZ795048 | MGnify/ENA primary metagenome ERZ795048 (study PRJEB30177, sample SAMN05720225) | activated sludge metagenome | isolation source: Anaerobic digester | place: Hong Kong | collected 2014-12-17 ...
CCACGCCGTCGGTCACCCCCAGCGCCACTCCCACTTCCTCGACGACGCCGACCCCGTCGGTCACTCCCACCTCCTCGGTCACGCCCACTCCCTCGGCCACGCCCACGCCTTCGGCCACCCCCACCCCATCCGCCACCCCGACCCCCTCGGTCACCCCCACCCCGTCGGTCACCCCCACTTCCTCCGTCACTCCCGTCCCCTGCGTCTCGCCCCTGGCCCTGCGCAACGTCGACTATATCGACATCATCGACCCTCGCGGCCCCGTCAACAACAGCTGGTTCATCGTCGGCACCGACTGGCTGGAACAGACCGAATTCGGCTACGTCCCCGATAAACTCAATTTCTGGTTCGACGAGGGTTCCCTGGCCGCCGCCTCCCAGTTCAAGCTCAGGTTCGAACAGGCCGCCGCCCCCATCGCCGTCCAGGACGGCGACACGCTGCGCATCGGCTACGACACCTACTACTTCCTGGACGTGATCCTGCCCGCGGTCGCCATGGACGGAACCGAGCTCTTCGTCGGCCTCAACGGCAATACCTACCACGACCTCGAACTCTGCCTGATCGCCAAGGGCTCCCCCACCCCCACCCCGACGCCGACACCGTCGGTCACCCCCACCCCTTCGACCACCCCCAGCGCCACCCCGACCCCGAGCCCGACTTCCACGGTCACGCCCACGCCCAGCGTTACTCCCAGCGCCACCCCGACCTCGACGGCGACACCGTCGCCTTCTTCCACTCCCAGTCCCACTCCCAGCGCCAGCTGTACCCCCGCGTACTGCGAGGAGGCCCTCCTGGTCGCCCAGGTGGAAGATATGAGCATCGCCCGGCTCAGAGCCGCGGGAACGACGGGATGGAGCTGGAGCCTGACCCGGGCGGAGGCGCCGTCGACCGATTGTTACGGATCCGTCCTCGACAACGAAAACAGCTTCAGCGGCCAGAGCGATTATGCCCTGCAACCGGCGGCCGTCCGCTTCACCAGCCTGAGCGAGCCCCTGGACATCCGTGAAGGCGACTACGTGACCGTGACCTACGACGGCGGGAACGTTCTCGACGTCTATCCGCCTCCCCTGGCCGGCTCCGTCGACGTTTATTACTATATCGGCGAGGATGGGAGCACCTTCGTCGACCGCTGGCTCTGCCAACGCGCGCAGAACCCGCCTTCACCGACGCCGACCCCGTCGCCGACCGCCACGCCTTCACGGACGCCGACGCCGTCGCCGACCTGCACCCCCACCCTCACCCCGGCCCAGAGTCCCACTCCGCTGCAGCCGGCCATCCTCCTGGTTAAAACCGCCGGTGACGCTCCCGACGGGGGCACCTGCATCGTCAGGACCTGCTTCGATACCGAATTCCACTACCGGGTGACCAACACCGGGAACACCTACCTTTCCGATATCGAGGTCTGGGACGACAACGGCACCCCCGACGATCCCGGCGACGATTTCCTGGTCGGAGTCATCCCCGGGCCGCTGGCCCCGGGAGAGCACGGGGAACTGAACTACTCGCTTGCGGTCGGGGTCCGGCATTTCAACACCGCGGTCGCCGTCGGCAACCCCACCGACGCCGCCGGGGCCGATATCCCGGGCCTGGACGACGTGAGCGACTCCGATTCCGCCCTGGCCCTGGCCTGGATCGTGGTCGACGGCAACGATTACGACGGCAACGGCGTTACCGACGCCGTCCTCTACCGCTGCGGAACTTCCCTCTGGTCCATACACCATTGCCCCTGCAACCTGAGCGAGCGGATCTACTTCGGCGAGTCCGGCGACGTGGCCGCTCCCGGGGATTACGACGGCGACGGTTCGACCGACACCGCCGTCTTCCGCCCCTCCACCGGCCTCTGGGCGGTGCGGGGTCTGACCCGGGTCTACTTCGGCTCCCTGGAAGACATCCCCATCCCCGCGGACTTCACCGGCGACGGCTTGACCGATATCGGCGTCTTCCGCCCTTCCACCGGGCTCTGGGTCATCCGCGGCCTCACCCGGTTCTATTTCGGCAACAACGGCGATCTTCCCGTCCCCCTGGATGCCACCGGCAGCGGGAGGGACCAGTTTACGATCTTCCGGGCCGAAAGCGGGAAATGGGCGCTCCGGGGAGTAACCCAGGGTTATTTCGGACAAGCCGGCGACTATCCGGCCGTGGCCGATTACGACGGCGACGGGCGCGAGGAGATCGGCATCTTCCGGCCCGACAGCGGTCTCTGGGCGATTAAATCGTTGACCAGGGCCTACTTCGGCCACTACGGCGATTGGCCGCAGCCGGCCAACTACAAGCTGTACGGCCGCGCGGCCCAGATCGGAATCTGGCGTCCCACCGTCGGTCTCTGGGCGGTCCGCAATACCAGTCGGATCTATTACGGGAAGGAAGCGGACGTCCCCATAACCTACTGAAGCGGCTTCCCGCCCCGGGTTGCCCGGGGCGGCTCAGGGGAAGATCCGGGGAATGAAGACGGCCGCGCCGACGGCGGCGGCGAAAACCGCGGCCAGAAGCACTGCGGCCGCCGCTATGTCCTTGGCCCGGCGTATTCTCGGGTCCGCTTCCGGACGGCAGGCGTCGGCCAGGGCTTCCAGGGCGGAATTGAACGCCTCGGCGACCAGCACCGCGGTGACGGCGGCGGCCAACCACAACCAATCCCGGCCCCGCACGCCGCAGACCGTGCCGGCTATACCCACCGCCGCAGCCGATGCGACATGAATTTTGAAATTGGCCTCCCGGCGCAGGAGATACAGCCACCCGCTACCGGCGTGGCGGAAACTGCGCACTCTCGCTCCCAACCAGGGCTTCATCGTTTCCGTCCCCCGGAATTCGAGCCTACGGTGCCCTTCCCTAGCGGCACCGACGACTGATTTGGCGGCTATTATGGCTATATACCCTCTATAAAACTAGCCTGGAGGCCTTTAACCATCCCGAATGAGGGCCTTAAATCGTGTTTGTATCGGAAAACCCTCTTTGCAGCGCTGCTTCGGTCCAGAGAAGACTGTGTAATTGCGCCCCACTCCCACCATAAATCGCCTGAAGCGGGCTATAAATCATGAATAACCAGCTAAAACTAATTCAAATTTCAATTTTAGGATAATTAAGTTTTACAGTTATTTTTCTGTCTTTTGGCTAGTTGTTGTCGATATATGGCCGTGCATATGCCCGTTATACTGGGATAAAAACCCAAATATAACCGAAAATCCACGATTTTTACCCCCGCTCGTCACTGTTTTTGCTGAGGACGGGCATAGGTTATGGGACCGTTCTCATAGCCGACCCGATCGCGCCACCAGCGGGGATAGCCGACCTCCTGGGCCATTGTGTCCTTCTCGTTGACGAAACCGTCCGAATAACGGCCGATCAAGGCCCCGGCCAGGCGTTTCCAGGCCGCCAGCACCTGGGCCGCATTTGCCGAACAAAAATCGGTGAGGTAGGCACAGGCCTGTTCCGGGTTTTTCCGGTAGAGATCGAGCGCCGCCGGTTCCGCCGCCGCCAAGGCTGAGAGTTCGCCGGACTCCAGTTCTTCCTGAGCCTGTTCGATATCCTTGATCATGTAGGAATATTTGATCGTGGACCAGTTGGACACGAAATTGAAGATCCACCAGGCGCTTTCGGGTTGAAATTCCCAGGGCGTATAGTTCCAGAAAGGTTCGGGGACGGCAGTCACGCCGGCGAAGAAGGGGACATAGCAGGTTTCGGCGCCCCGGTCGGCGCCGTACCAGCAAATGCCGCCGATCGGATCGGGATACTTCCGGCGTCCCTGGCAGACGGTCACGTAGCCCTGGTAATAAACGGAGATGCTCCGTTCCCAGGCTCCCTGGCGACGGGCGGAAGGGTCGGCGGTGTCCCCGGAGCGATCATAGGGACCGAAATACCGGTAGGGATTGCCGAACGGCCCCGCCGCCATGCCGACGGTCATATCGAACTCGGTCCCCTCGTAATGGTCCCGGTAGAGGTCCATGACCTCCCGCACCGACAGCAGGCGGTCGGGTTTGACGGTGAAGGGGTAGGCCCGGGTGAAGCCGTTCTCGACCCAGGGGCCCAGCTTGAGGGAAGGCGCGATCCGGTCCTGTATCCTCCATACCCGGCGCAGGGAATAATAAGGATGGTTATACTCGCCCAGGCTAGCGGCTTTCAGCCAATCGAGCGGACCGTCTTCGGGGCGCCACCAGCCCTGGCGGCGGGCCACGTCGAAGAGATTCCGGGAATACAGGGTCCCGGAGTCATCGGGATCGATCTCCCGGATCCGGAACTCGTTGGCCGCCGCGAAAACTTCCCCGTCGGGGATTTTTCGGGCCACCCACAACCCGCCGGTCCCCTCGGGGGAGGGGCACATCTCCATGACCCAGGCCTCTTCGGGATCGGCGACCGGGAGCGTCTCGCCGGTCCCCCAGAAGCCGTACTCGTCGATCAGCTCTCCCATCAGATCGACCGCTTCCCGGGCGGTCCGGCAGCGTTCCAGGGCTACCCGCGAAAGTTCGGCGGAATAGAAGATGCGTTTCCCCGCTTCCGGGAGGGTGCCGTCGGTCTTCGACCCGCTGGTGCATTCCCCGAACATGAGCTGGTGCTCGTTCATGATCCCGTAGATGCCGTCGAAATAAGCGTAGGTATGGGAAACCTGGGGGATGAAGCCCAGGGGAACGCTGCGGGGGAAGCCCGCGGTGGCGTAGGCCGCCGCCCGGTCGGGGTCGACCAGACGGGGATATTCATAGGTGTTGTAGCGGGTCAGGTCCCCGGTCGGGCTGGCCGAGGCGTAGACGGGGCGCAGGGCGCCGGCGGGCCAGTCCCGGGCCGGAACGTATACCAAGCGCTGATCGGCCATCTCGTTGTCGTCGCTGTGGGTGACGATCATGGAACCGTCGGCGCTGGCGCCCGGCGTCACCACCATGGTGGTGCAGGGCCGAACCGGTTCCGGGAAAAGAATCAGGAAAGCCGTCGCCGCGGCCGCTCCCCAAAAACGGTTTCTCACGACATCCTCCGTGTGTGCCCGGTCATGTTCGCGGACCGCGGTTCGAACCCGGGCCCGGGTTCGAACCGTCCCCAAGGCGGGAGGGAGACGTACAACGCCCCTCTCCGCCCGCGACTCATCGGGGGAAGAGCTCCCCGGACGGGGGGGCTCCCCATCTCTCCCCTCCCGAATCGGAAAATATGGCCAGCCAAACGGTCTCGCGCCCCGGCTCGGTCCACTCCACGCGGTGGCGGACATGGGCCGGAATCGCCAGCCAATCCCCCGGACCCAGTTCCCGGATCGAATCTTCCCCTTCGATCCTCACTCCGGCTCGGCCGGTCAGCACCGCCACCCATTCGTGTTCGGCCTGATCGTACCAGAAGCCGGGAGCGGAAGCATGTCCCCGGGAGACGATCCGTTCGATCCGGCAGCCGGCGGCGCGGTACAACTCCTCGGCCAGCTCTTCGGAAGCGGAGCCCGAAGCCTTCCGAAAAAGATTTTTCACCGCCCACCCCCGGCGCGGATGCGGGCGCGGCGGACCTGGAAGGCGATCACCGCCGCCGACACCGAAACATTGAGGGAATCGAGCGGGCGCGCCATGGGCACCGACACCCGGAAATCGCAGGTTTCGAGAACCAGACGACGAATGCCGTCCCCTTCGCTCCCGAAGACCAGGACCACTCCCCCTGCGAAATCGAGATCGAAACAACTGCTTCCGTCCATGACCGCGGCGTACGCCCAACAACCGCGTCCGCGCAGAGAAGCGATGAACCGGGGCAGGTTGGTCTCGATCGCGATCGGGACCCGGAAGGCGCAGCCGGCCGAAGTCTTGAGCACCGCCGGGGTCACCCGGCAGCCGCCGTGCGCGGCTAAAACCACCAGGTCGGCGCCGGCCCCGGCGGCGGTGCGGACGATCGCGCCCAGGTTATGGGGATCCTGAACCCGATCCAGGACGATGACGAACGGGGGTGCGCCCAGCGCGTCCAGGACCGGTTCGGCCCGGGAATACCCGAACCCCTTGATCCTGGCGGCGGCGCCCTGGTGCTCGCGGGAATGGGAGACGGCCTCCAGTTTTTCGCGGGGAAGACGGGCCACGGGCACGCCGGCCGCCAGCAGATCGTTCTCCAGACCGGCGAGTTCGACCGCGTTGTCGGCGGTGGTCTGAAGAAACGCTTCCTTGAGCCCGGCCCCCGCCTGCAGGGCTTCCCGGATCACGTTGCGACCGTATATGATCAATCCTACTCCAACCGATAGACGACGTAGGCCGGGTTGCGGTACGCCAACGGAAAGGGAAGATTGTCGTCCGCGAACCCGACCAGGTAAACGCTTCCGGACCCCTGCGCCCGCAAACGGCGGGCGACGGCCTTGAACTCGATCTCCCCCAACCGGCGGAAATCGGCTTCCAGAGACCCTTCTCCGGAAAACCCCAGCGACCGCATCCGGCGCAGCCACTCCGCTCCGAACGCCGGGTCCCAGTTGGCCAGGGTCCCGTCTTTCCAGTCCCCGTAAACGGCCCGCTCGGACTCGACCCGGAAGCCCTCATGGGACCAGGTGGGAGGAACGATGAAAACCGCATCCTGCGGAGTCGCTTCCCGGGCCCACCGCTGCACCGCCAACCATTGCGGCCGCTGGGCGTTCCCGATCTTGAAATCGCCTCCCTCCTCCGCCCAGGCCCGGACCCCGGCCAGAACCGCCAGGGCGCAGAGGGCCGCCGACCAACGCCCCGGAGAAATAGCCGCGCCCCGGCTCCGCGAATACCGGGCGAACCCGGCCAGGGCCGCCAGGAGCACCACCGCTTCCCGCCAATGGAACGCCCCGTAGAGCAGGGCCATCCCCGCGAAAACCGGGAGCAGAACCCCCCGCCAGCCGCCGGCGGCGTCCACGGCCCGCACGAAAAATTCGGCGAAGAAAATCAGGGCTATGCAGTAAAGAGGCTTGAAGGCCCGGAAGAGCTGCAGATGAACGGCGAGACGGACGGGGACGATTTCGGTGAAAAAAACCCCGAGCAGCACCAGGACCGCCACCGCAACAAGCATGGTGCGAAAAAAACGCCGGAGCCCGTCGGAGAGAGCCGAAGGCCACGATACCGCGAGCGTCCCCAGCACCAGCAGCGCCTCGAAATACACCGAGGGGTCCCAGGAGAAGGGAAAGATGTGGTGGGAGGATCGGATGCGCAGCACCTCCAGCCACGCCGGCAACGGAACCGGGGAAGCGGCGTAATTACGGAAATAGCGGATCAACAAGGGCGCGGCGGCGACGGCGAAAACGGCGGCGGCGGCGAGGAGGGCGGCGGGACGGCGGCGCTTCAGCACCGCGGGCGCGGCCGCCGCCATGGGGATGAGAAACGCCGCCGCCGAAAGGGGATGGATGAGGAACGCCCCTCCGGCGGCGCACGCCGCCGCCAGCGGCCGGCCCCGCAGAAGCGCGGCCAGGGAAAAAAGAAGCAGGGGAAGCGCGGCCGTTCGGGTGTAGAGAATCTCGTCCAGGCTGAACGTCCCCCCGGGAAGACGCTTGCTGAAAAGGAAGAGAAGCATGGCCAGCGCCGCCCCCCGGGGCTCCGCGAAGACGGCGAACGAAACCGCCCCGATCCCGAGAAGGGTCGCGACCGCCGCGAGACAGTAGACGCAGAAAAACAGCGTTCCGACGTCCACGCCGGTCAGGTCGACCGCGCCCGCCAGCGCCGCCCAGAACAAGGTATGGTAATGGGGTATGACCGAAAGCAGGTAGTCTCCCCGGTACAGCGTCGGATCGAGGGCGTGTTTGAACATGGGGAGAATCAGCGTCTGATCCCAGACCCCGAACCGATACTGATGGAGGGCCAGAACCGAAACCGCGCCGAAACCGAGGGCCAGCAGCAGGCCCGGGAAAAAACGCGAGCGGACCGGGTTGGCGACGGATGCGGTCATTTGCCGCGATTGTAGCACACAACCTCGGAGCGGTTAAATATGGCTTGGGCCGGATAAAGCCCCGGGGCTAAGATGACACCCATGAAGACGGCGACCGCAGCGGCGATAGCGTCCTTGACGTTGCTCTCCGCCGGTTGCGGACGGGAAAGCGCCCCGCTGCTTAAGGAAACCCGGTTCCTGATGGGAACGGTGGTTTCGGTGGAGGCGGAGGCGCACGACGAAGCGGAAACCCGGCGCGCCCTGGAGGCCGCCTGGGCGGAGATGTCGGGTCTGGAGCAGGTCTTCAGCCGGTGGCGCCCGGAAAGCGAACTCAACCGGATACGGGAAGCACCACCGGGTACGCCGACGCCGCTGAGCCCGGTCATGCTCGAAGTCCTGCTTAAAGCCCGGGAGCTGGGACGGCTGACCGGAGGCGCTTTCGATCCCACCGTCGGTCCGCTTCTCTCCCTCTGGGGGTTCTTCCCCGAGGGAGGAGGAACCGTTCCCGGGAAAGACGCGATCGCGGACGCCCGGAACCTCACCGGATGGGACAAGCTGCGCGTCGATCCGGAGGCCGGAACGGCGACGTTGCTCGCGAGCGGCGTGGAACTCGATCTGGCGGGGGTGGCCAAGGGGTTCATCGCCGACCGGGGCGCGGCGGCGCTGGTCCGGGCGGGAGCGGTCCGCGGCCTGGTCAACGCCGGAGGCGATATCGCCTGCTTCGGAGGCAGCCCCGACGGAGGCCCCTGGAGAATCGGCCTGGAAGACCCCCGGCATCCGGGAGCGATCCTGACCGTCCTGCGGTGCGCGGAGGGGGGAATCGCCACGTCGGGGGATTACCGCAACTATTTCATTCGCAGCCGGAAACGCTACAGTCACATCATCGACCCCCGGACCGGCGCGCCCGCCGACGCCGGCGTAGTGGAAGCCAGCGTGACCGCTCCCGACTGCGCCACCGCCGACGGGCTGGCGACGGGCCTGTTCGTCCTGGGACCGGGACCGGGGATCTCCCTGCTCGATCGACTGCCCGGAGTCGAGGGGATCATCGTTACCGAGGGGGAAGAAGGCCTGCTGATCTGGCGGTCTTCAGGCCTGGAAGAAACGAAACCCGCGGCGGGGGATCAGTAATACACGCGGTCCATCACCGAAAGGCGGCCGTTGCGGAACAGCAGCCGGTAGTACCCCGTCCCGAAAACCAGATGGTAACGGTATACCCAGGTTTCGTACCTGACCGTGGGATCGGAGTAACCGGGGACGAAGAAATTGGGGTCTCCCCAGGCGGCCAGAACGTCGTTCCGGCTCATGCCGACCACGACCTCGCCCCTCCGGATCATCTCCTGTTTTTCGGCGGACATGCCGGGGTTCAACTCCAGGTAAGCCTCGCGGCGGGCGGAGGTGGCGCAACCGCACGCGGACAGCGCCGCCACAGCGAGAATAAGCGCCGCGCTTCTCTGGAAGGGAACGGTACTCATGGCGTGCCCATTATCCCGGAATCCCCGGGGCTTTTCGAGATTTTTTTCGGACCGAAAAGCTCCGAATAGCGCCGCCGCCCCATCCCCACCTCCATCATTTTCCGGGCCCGGGCGGGGTTGCTGATGGTACGGCGGTAGATCAGGCGGGGAGCGGTGTCCAGGATCCGGGCCAGTCGACGCGCCCAGACCAGATCGCCGCCCAGCGCTTCCCTCAGCAGCGCGGAATACTCTTTCAGCGCCCTGCCCCGGCGCAGATGGGCGGCGATCGTTTCCGCCGCCAGACGCCCGGAAAGAACGGCGGGATAGATGCCCTCGCCGGTAAGAACGTCGGTCAGGGCGGCGGCGTCGCCCGCCACCAGGCAGTGCCCCCGGACAAGAGGGGTCCGGGGGTAACCCGAGGAGAGGCTTGCTCCGCGAAAACGGGAGGAGACCACCCAATTCTCCAAACCCTCGCGGATCAGGTATTCCCGCAGCCGGTCGGGCAGGCGGGGGGCGCGGGCGCTACGGGCGGCGGCGCCGACGTTGAGAAAACCCGGGCCGGGAAAGATCCAGGAATACCCCCCGGCCACGGCGCCGAAGTCGAAATGAAGCCGATATCGGTACCGCTCCCATACCGGGGCCGGAGGAACCACTCTGGCCTCCAACCCGAAGCCGCGGCCGCGGGAACCGGGGACCGAAAAAGCCCGGGAAAACCTCGACGAAGACCCGGCGGCGACCACCGCCGCCCGGGCCTGAATCGGCCCGGACGCGGTCGTCGCCCTCACCCCCGCCCCGGTTTCCTCCAGCCCGACGACCTCGGTTCCTTCGATCAGGCGGGCCCCCGCCGACGCGGCCGACCGCGCCAAGAAAGCGTCGAACTCGGCGCGGTCGACGACCCAGCCCAGCAGTTCTTCTCCCGCCACCTCGGCGGCGTCGGCGCCCTTCCAGGAAAAAACCGCCCCCGCCACCTCTTCCCGGGAAACTCCGGAAAAATCCAGGCGCACCTCGGCGGCGACCTTGACCGGGACCCCGCCCGCGCAGCATTTATACCGGGGAATCCGTCGTTTCTCGACCAGGACCGCATCCAACCCCAGCCGGGCGGCGGCCAGGGCGGCGGCGGCCCCGGCGGGGCCGGCCCCGACGATCAGAATTTCACAGCTGGAGACCATGAGCGGGAACGATCAGGACAACAGCGCGACGAGGATGATTCCGGCCCCGCAGGCGACCCCCAGAAGACAGATCGTCCGAACGAAAAGATTGTTTCTCCCCGCCACCAGGGCCTTGACCGCCTGAGGAAACCAACGGGGGAAAAACGCCAGGATAAGAGCCGCGCTTAAAAACACCCCCAGGACCATGGCCAAGAGGAGGAAGGCGGGAACCCGGTCGATCAGGACCGCGACCGTCGAGTACAGAAACCATATCCCGAAAGCTCCGACGAGGACGGCGGCGAAGCGGATAGCCCAACCGGGAACGTCCGCCAGCCAGGCCGCCCCTTTCCGGAAACGGGCGGGGTGGGTCACGCCGGGAAACCTCGTCGCCACTATCAGAGCCCCCAAGATCACCATCGTTATCTTGATCGCCGCGGCATTCATGAAACTCTCCATGAAAAAGTTTGAACGTTCTCCTTCTTACCGGAGTCTATATTGACGAACACAAAGTTTCAAGGTTCCGCTAGGGCGGAATCGAGAAACCGGCAGGTTAAACGGTAAACAGGAGAAGCAGCAACTGTTCCGGCACGCTTGAAAGGCCCGAGATTATAAAAAGTCTCACCTCCCTGTTACATGGGCCTTCAAGAAGCAACCTCCAGAACCTGCCGGACCAGGCGAGGGGGCGGGCCACCGCCCCCTCGCTTTTCTTTTATTCCAGGTTCCAGGTCCGGGCCAGCCACTGCAGATCGGCGGCTTCTCCGAGATCGGCCGCGTCCGCTTCGGCGTAATCGACCAGAAAATCGAAAATGAGACGGCGGCTCTCCCCGCTCCCGACTCCGGCCAGAAATTCCTGAAAACCTTCGATCGCGGGAAACTTCTCGTCCACCTCGTTGAAAAGCCGATGGTATTCCTCGTCCCCTAGTTCCCGAGCCACGCGGTCGATGTAGGCGGTTTCGCCGGGGGTGGTGCGGAGATCGCTGAGGGTCAGCCACTTGATCGCCCCCACCAGGGCCAGTTTTTCGTCATGAGTCAGTCGGGAAAACATTTCCGCCCTCCTTAACGGTCGGCACTTTTCCGTTCGCGAATCAACGCCAGCAGCTGCGGATCGGCGATAAGGTCCGTCGCGCTCCAGGCGTCCAGGCAGTAGTTCATCATGTAATCATATCCGAGGCAACCGTATCCTCGCTCTCCCCAGGATTCGCCCCAGGAGTTTTTGAACTTGAAATACCTTCCCTCCCGGCTGTATCCGACAACGCAGACGGCATGGCCGCCGAGCGGCCCCGAACCGTCGGCAGGGTCGGGAATGAGGCCGCCGGGAGCGTCGAACCACTCGGGAAAAACCTCCACCCCGGCCAGAAACGGGCCGTTGACGGCCAGGCTGCGCTCCATTTCGGCGGGACCGGAAAGCCGGACATAGGTGCCGATCCGGTAAGAAGCGGCCTGGGCATCGGCTTCCCCGCAGGGCGCGTCGCTCTGGTAGGGGCGGTAGGGCCAGCAATCCTCCCGGCATACCCCTTTTTCGGACAGGATTTTCATGGCCGTCCGGGGGTAGGTGCCTTCCTGATGCGGAATCCCGTCTTCCCGCTTGCAGGCGGCGTAGAGATAACGGGGGGAAAGCTCGATCAGGGTCCCGTGCTCCTTTTTCTCCTGGTATTCCTTCACCCCGACCACGGCGGCGAAACCGACGCAGGTTCCTTCTTCCCCCTGATCGCGAACCGGACTCATCCGGGAGGCGTAGTCGATCTCTTCCGGCGCGGCCAGGCGGGGTAGGACGAGGGAGACGGGAATGTCCCTCCGGTCGTCGGGATCCTTGAGGCAACCCAGCCCGTAAACTCGCTTCCTCCGATTCATTGCACCCCTCCTTGCGCAGCGCCCCCGCCGGGAGCGGTTCCGTTATCGGCCCGATAAACCCGGACCTCGAAATTGGCGTCGGGTGATTCGCGGTCGGGGCGGGCGGGCAGATGATCCCAACAGCGTTCCCAGATAACCGAATGCAGGGGTATCGTTTGTCTCAAGGTGAAGTTCAAACCGGTCCCGGAAGGGGGAGCCCCGTCGGTAAGGTAGTAGATCCCGCCGGGGAGGGAGTGTCCCCGGGTAAGAATCCGGAACCCGGCCGCCACCCCGTCCCGGTCGTCCCGGTAGAGCGGAAGCACCCGACGCCCCAGGGCCAGATCGAGGTAGGTGGGGACCTTGTCCACAAAACCGCCTCCGGCCAGGACCGGCGCGTCGGCCTTGATCTCTCCCGCCAACCACCGGGCGAACCCCAGAGCGCCGGCGTACTCCCGATGGAACCAGATGGGCCGGGACGCCAGGGCGGTGAGGACCGCGGTCAGCACGAAAACGAGGGAGGCCGGCCCGCGCAGCCTCCGGCTGGAAAACCCCCGAGTCAGGGCGGCGGCGGCGAAAGCCACCCCCCCGGGGATGACGACCACGATATAGCGTCGAACCGCCCACATATAGCAGAAATGGATGAGTTGCTGCCAGAGGAAGAGCCCTCCGAAAACCAGCAGCACCAACAGGAGAAACCAGCGGGACGGCGACCGGTCCGCCGCCACCTGTCCCGCCATGCCCGCCAGGGCCAGGACGAGGCCGGGAACGGTGAGGAACCAGCCCAGCTCCAGGAAGTTGGTCCGTTCCGGATTTTCGACCCCGAGCCCCGGCCGGACGCAATAACCGAATATCGCGGCCGCCACCAGAACCAGCGCGACCGCGAGGCGGCATCGCTTCCCGGAGACCAGGGAGGCCAGGGCGCGGCGGGTACCCCGGCCCGAAAACCGGGCCGCCGCCAGACTCAGGACCAGGATCCCGGCGGCGACAAGCAGGATGCGCGATCCCGCCAGCTGAGCCGCCGCCAAGCGGGCATACCCGAATCCGAAGAAAACATGGGGAAGGAGGGAGAAACCCAGGCCGGCCAGCGCGGGGACCAGAAACCAAAGGTCCCGCGGGCGGAAAACCAGAAACCAGCGGCCGTAGTAAAAAAGAGCCAGGGGCAGCAGGAGCAGGGCGGAACTGATGTGGGAGACGAAAAAACATCCGAAAAAAACTCCGGCCAGCAGTCCGGTTCTCCGCCCCGATCGTTTATTGAACGCCGCGAAACAGTAGAGCCCGGCAAAGAAAAGGAACTGGCTGAGTATTTCGCTGGTAGGGAAGCGCGCCTGCCAGATTTCGGCGACGTTGAGGGAGAGAAGCAACGTCCCCGCCAGGGCCGTCCGCCATTCCCAGAGCCGGCGCAGGGCCAGAAAGAAGGCGCATAAGGCCATCAGGCCCGCCAGGGGATTGAGCCAGAACATCCCGGCCAGCCCCGCCCAACGGTAGAAAACGGCCAGCCAGAGGGGGAAGAGGTGGTAGAACTGGGGGATAAGGCGACCGGGGCGGGAGGGATCGAGACGAAAGCCCGGATACTTCTCCAAGTACCCGGAGCTGTGCCGGGCGGCGAAGGCGTCGAGTTCGCCCGGAGTCAGAGCGGCGATAACCGGATCGTCGATCGCCAGTTTCCCCGTCCGTTCCAGATGGATCCCGGTGTTGACGTAAACTCCGGGGTCCCATCCCCCGAACAGGTAGGGGACCGGGCGGGCGAAGAACAGCGCCGCCAAGACCAGGACGCCGGGCAGGATCCAGCGGGGGGGGCGGCCGGGGGGCGGCGGGGGAACGCTCCGCAGGCGGGGTCGGGCCAGGAGCATGACCGACAGCGAGTAGAGGGCGTCCGCCAAAGCCAGCCCGGAGACCGAGAAAATCCCCAGATAAGCCATGATCAGCCCCAGCACCGAAGAAACGCAGAAACTGACCGCCACCACCAGGAAACAGCATTCCCCCCTGGTGGAGTACGGCAGACGGAGGCGTTTGCCGGGCAGCCCCAGGGTCAACGCCCCGGGAAAAACCAGCAGAAGAACAACCTCCAGGATGATGACCAAGAGCTCAACCAACATGCGCTGCTTTCCCCGGGCGCGATTGTACCACGTGCCCCCCCGTCAGGTAACCGCGAAGCCGGGTCAGGGGATAACGGCGCAGGCCGCGTCCAGGTCGAAACCGGAAGCCCCGGTCCCGGACAGCGCGTCCATCTCCGCGGTGTGCCGGACCAGGTCTCCGTTCTCGTCTTCCAACCAGAGGTCCCCGGTGGATTGGATGCGGATGTATTGAATCCAGTCCAGCCCCAGTTCGGAGATGTCGAACTGGTCGCCCCCGGAAACGGAGGGGTCGGTCGGATCGGGATAGCCGCCGTTGCTGTATACCGGATTGACGCCGGCGAAGCCCCGGTTGTAATTGTAGGGGTTGCTGAGATCCGAAGTCGGAAAATAATTGAAGGGGAACCGCTTCCAGTCGATCCCGTTGCGGCTGACCGAAACCACCGCCGGCTCCATCCAGCGCCGGGCTTCGCCCCCGTCGTAAAGATAGAACACGTTTTCGAAGACGCTGAAGTCCTCTCCGGTCCCATCCGCGATGAGGTTGTCGAATTTGAGGGTTATGCTCCCCCCGTAGGGTGGCCCCTCGGGGTCGCCGGCCCGGAGCGCGTGCAGGGGCGCCACGTCCCGGCTCCCCTGCCAGGAACCGCCCCCCCGGGGAACCCCCAGACATTTTTCCGGATCCCCGGCGGACGCCGGGTCGAGGGGGGCATAGTCGACGACGTGGTCGGCGCAGGGGTCGTTCTCGCCGTTCAGGCTCACCGGTAACGGCACGGCGGAAACCACGGTCTCTTCGCCCAGCGGGCCGGGGAGGCCGGCGAGGTCGTAGACCACGACCGCGTAATGGTAGGCGGACCCGTCTTCCAGGCCCGTATCCAGGTACGATTCCCCCCCCCCCACGTAGACTTCCTCCCCGTCGAGGGGACCGCGGGGGACGTGCAGGGAATTGCGTATGACCGAAATTTCCCGGAACGGTTCGTGCGGGTTGTCCCAGGCCAAGCCCACCGTCCGCGAAGATACCGCGCAGGAGAGCGCGGCGATTTCCAGTTCCCCCTGCGCCGGGCTCGGCGTCGTCTTCGGCGTGGGAACGCCTCCGGCGGGGGTCGAAGTCCGCCGGGGGGACGGCGTCGTGCCCGGGGTGGGGGAGACCGGCTCCGGAGTCTGCCGCGGAGTGGGCGTGGGGGTGGGCCCGGTCAGAACCTTCATCTGAAAATCGCCGGCGATTTCGCCGCCGCCCGAGTCTGCGACCAGGACGCGGAAAGAGAAGAAGGAAGCCTCGGCATAAGCGTCGGAAACGGTTCCGAAGATGATGCCGGCGTTGGGGTCGAGAACCAGGTATTCGGGCAGCGAACCCGAGACCAGCGAAAACGTATAGGGGGGGCTCCCTCCCGTGACTCCGACCTCGAACTGGTATTCCCGGCCGATGCGGACCTCGGCCTCGTCCGAGCCGCCCGGATACAGTCCGGTCAACTGAACCTGTTCGTAACCCACCGTCAAACGGAAATCGGCCTGGGCGGTCAAGCTCCGCCGGTCCGCGGCCAGGATACGGAGATCGAAAATACCCGCTTCTTCGGGGATCCCCCCGATCTCCCCGGAAGCGGAGGCCAGGTAGAGTCCCGGAGGGAGATTCCCGACGGAGACGGTCCAGGTATAGGGAGGCGTTCCCCCTTCGGCCGTCAGGCTCTGGGCGTATAAAGACCCTCGAACCGCCGGAGCCAATTCCCGGGTGGTGATTTTAAACCCGCCGTACAGGCCCCCCGGCCCCTCGGGCCCGGCGATCGCAAGAAGAAAATCGCGCTCGGCCTGACGACCCTGAGAATCCTGGGCCCGGACGGTGAACCGATATTCCCCCTCTTCCGAGGAAGTCCCGGCGACGATCCCGCGGGAGCCGTCCAGGGCGCAGCGGGGAGGCAGTTCGCCGGCCAGCAGTCTCCAGGAGTAGGGGGGGACGCCGCCCTCAGCGCGCAGGGCGCAGGAATAGGGCTCCCCGATCGTTCCGGGAGGAAGCGCCTCGGTGACGATCCGGAAAACGCCCTCGGCGACCCGGAGGGTGAAGTTGGAGGTATCGGAGTCGCCTCCCCGGTCCGCGACTTCGAAACTGACCTCGAAATCGCCCAACTCCCGGGGAAGCCCCAGCAGCACTCCTCGGCGCGGCTGCAGCCGGATATCTCCGGGAAGGCTTCCGGAGACCAGCGCCCACGAATACGGAGGAGTTCCGCCCTCCGCCGAGAGCGGCGACTGATACCAAACCCCCAGGACCGCCGGAGGGAGGTCTTCGGTGACGATAACCGGCCCGGGCGCGGAACCGGGAGAATCGACCCGGACGATCATGCGCATGGCCCGGCGCGCCCTCCGCCCGCCGCCCTCGCGGACCGCCACGGTAAACCGCCATTCCCCGCCGTCCTCGGGTACCCCGGCGATGGTCCCGTCCTCGGCCAGTTCCAACCCGGGGGGAAGTTCGCCCGCGGCCAGAAACCACCGGGCTTTTCCCCGGGCCCCACGGACCTGAAGCCGGAATTCGTAGGCCGTCCCCACCACGCCCATGGGGATATCGAGAGAAACGATCTCCAGGGGGGGGAGCGTGGGAGCGGGGCGGGGGGTCGCCCGACCGTCGGCACGGTTTCGCGGCCTCCCCCGGAGAGGCGCCCCCCGGCGCTGTTCCAGGTAGGGGTTTTTCGCCCGGGAAGCTTCCCGTTCGGCGGCTTCCCTCCGCCGCGCGGAGGCCCGGGAAGGGAACAGCAGGTCCTCCCCGGGACCGAACACGAAAGCGGCCGCCGCCGCCAGCACCAGGATCGAAACCGGAAGCAGCCTTTTCCAATCCGCTCTCACCGGCCGATCTTACCAATTTCCCCGGCTAATAAACAGGGCGGGGATCGCCTCTTAGCGCGCCAGGGGGACATCGCCCTCCCCTCCGAAATAAAACCTGGTTTTTCCCCGAACCGCCCACAAGCCGGAGGTTCCTCGAAAAACGGCGGGGTCGGCGGTGCCGTCGCCGTCCCAATCGACCACCACCGGAAGGTCCGATTCCCTACCGAAATGCAGCCGGGTGACGCCGCGGACGGCCCAGAGCCCGCCGCGGGGGCGGAATATCGCTATGTCCGCCTTCCCGTCGCCGTCGAAATCCCCTCTCAGAGGAACGTCCTCCTCCGACCCGAAAAACACCCGGTCGGCGCCGATCCGCCACAACCCCGACGCGGCGCGGAAAACGGCGGCGCATACCTCGGGACCCGTCCAGGGGGCGGGGAGGGGGGTATCTTCTTCCCGGCCGAAATAAAACCGGCTTATCCCCCGCACGTTCCAGAATCCGGCGGAGGCCCGAAAAATCGCGGCCGCGGCGGACGCGTCGCCGGCCCAGGCCGCGGGGACGGGGGTGTCGCCGGCACGGCCGAAATAAAAACGGGTGTCGCCCCGGACCGCCCAGAGTCCGGCGCCGGGACGGAAAACCGCGGGCAGGTCCCCGAAACCGTGGGCGCCGAAGAAGGGAAGATCGCCGGCGGCACCGAAAAACACCCGGGTCGTTCCCCGCAGCCACCACGCCGAAACGCCGGGACGGTAGATCCCGACCGCGGCGGGGACGGGATCGGCGAGGTCGATTTCCGAGATCGAGGAGTTGTAGTTGGCGTAACTCGTGCACAGCACCCCCAAAGTTCCCCCCGGCGCGATCGCCAGGGTCCCGGGAGCGTCGTCGCTGCAAGCCACGACACGCGGGTCCGAACCCGCTTCTTCGAGCAGGCAGACGTTTCCTTGATAGGAAGAATAAAACAAGCCCCGGTCGCTCCAGGCCATCCCCGAACAGGGCTGGGAACTCTCCTCCAGCCAGGCGATCCCGTCGCTGGCGACCAGCGGCACTCCCGAACTCAGGGCCTGGTCGATCCGGGAACGCCCGAAGCGGACGACCTGGGGACTGGCGGGGGCGGCGAAGCCGTAGTAGAGGTTCCCCTCGCCGTCCACCGCCACCGGCCCGGAATAGCCGCCGACGTCGGCCAGGGGCACGGGGCCGGCCTCGCTGCCGACAGTCCAACAGTAAAGCCGATTGCCGGGCTGGAAGGTAGCCGCGCTGGGGTTGGCGGAGAGAAACATCCTCCCGGCGCCATCGACGGCGCAGTCGTAGTTGCCCGTCAGGTCGAACCCTTGCCGGGGAAAGGAGCCGATCCCGCGGCCGCCCCCGGGAATCGTGAAGAGCGGGCGCCCCGGTTCGCTGCCGTCGCAGGGGACGCTCAACACCCGGTTGGTGGCGCTTTCCCCGAAGTAGACGGTTTCCCCGAAGACCCGCACGAAACTGCCGTAGTACCAGGGGTCGCCGAAGTCGTACAGGGTCTGCGAAGAAAATCCGGGGTTCTTGACCAGGTAGCGGGCGCCGACGAAGGCGTACAGGTTGCCGGCAGCGTCGTAATCGAAGGCCTGCAGCCCCGGGACCCATTCCGTCGGTATCCCCAGACCCCCGGCGAGCAGGCCGCATTCCCCCGTGGAAGCCGTGAGCAGGGGGGCGCAATCCATGAGGAAAACGGTGCTGCCGTAGTCGGTCCAGTCGCTGGCGACCACGGCGATCTCGCCGGGCGCGGCCACGGCCACCGGCCCCAGGGAACCGGGCGCCGCGCCGCCGAATGCCTGCAGCCGCCCCGGCGAACTCTCTCTCCAAAGCTCGCCGCCGCTGGTGGCGACCAGAATCCCGGCCGCGGCGTCCGCCCCCGAAAGCCCGCTGGGGGCGTAGATCCCCGACGCCGCCAAACCGGCGTCCAGAACGGTCAGGACCGGACCTCCCGCGACCGCGGCCGCGACCTGGGAGGCGCTCCAAACCGCGACACTTTCCGGGCGGGGAGGATAACTGCGGTAGAGACCGTAGTAGAGGTTGCCTTCGGGGTCGAAATCCAGGGGCCCGGAATAGCCGCCGGGACGAGCCACCGGAAAGGGCTCGCCCGATCCCGGCCAGCAGTAGATCCGGTTTCCCGCCCCGTCGGGGTTGGCGCTGACGAACATGCGCCCGGCGGGATCGAAGGCGCAGTCGTAGTTGTAGGCCAGGGCGAAATCGGAGCCGCGCCGGCGGGGAGGCGGGAGCCGGAAGAGGACCCGGGACTCCCCGGAACCGTCCCGCGGAACCGAGCGGACGCTGCCGTAGCTGCTTTCTCCGAAGTAAACGGTCCGGCCGCGGATGGCGACGAAACTCCCATAGACGTCGCTCTGGTAGGAGAACAGAACTTCCGGCACCCCTCCCTCGTACTCCAGGGAATACAGGGCGCTGTCGTGGATGTAGACGACTCCATCGGAGTCGGCGTCGAACCCCTCGATACCCGCTTTCCACCGGGAGGGATCGCCCGGAAGAGAGATCAAGGCCCGGGCGACGTGCCCGGGCGGAGGGGTAAAGTCCGGATACGCGAGCGCGCCGGCGGCGCCCCACAGAACCGCGGCCGCGGCCCCGACTGACAACCCTGTCTTCATTCCCGCCTCCCGATGGTTGTTCGCGGCGCGGGAGGGGAAAAACCCACCCCCGCTTCAAGCAAGGGTGGGCCGACGGCTCCCAGGCTCTTTTACGCGAAGGTCCTTGAGCACGCGCGGCAGGGCGTTCTGACTTCTCCCGTGGGAGTTACAGCGGCGCGACCGTCCCGGAGTCTCACCGGGTTTCCCCTGCTCCGCGCGTAATTCTACTATGGCGGAACTCTAATCTCCGGAGCCGGCGCCGGTCAATAATTTTCTTGCCCTTCCGCACCCGGACCGTGACTATAGCGGCATGGACGCCAAGATCAAGCTCTCCCTGATCAATAACCGGGGCGAAGGGTTCATGGGCATCGGCCTGGTCTGGCTCTTGAAGAACATCGACGAGTGCCGCTCGATCTCGGGAGCCGCCCGGAGTATGAAGCTCTCCTACGTCAAGGCGCTGCGGATCGTCAACCGCCTGGAAAAGAACCTGGGGCGCAAGGTCGTCAACCGGACCCGTGGAGGCGACAGCCGGGGCGGGACCGAGCTTACCCCCTTCGGCCGCCGGTTCCTGGAAGCCTACGAGCGTTACCAGGCCGAGGTCGATCGAGCCGCCCGGGCCGGATTCCAACGGTTTCTCGGGAGCGGCTGGGACCGGGAAGACCGGGCCGCACCGGGGCTCAGATCAGAAGATTGAGGAGCGTCCCCACCCCCAGGGACGCCCCCACCATCACCGCCAGGGACTTGAGAAAATCCCTCGTCCCCAGTTCCTTGAGCAGAACGGTGAAGGTGGCCACGCAGGGGAAGAACATGGCCAGAACGGTGCAGGCGACCACCAGCTGCCCGGGTGCGAGGTCGAGCGGCTCCAGCATCCCCACGGCCATGTCCTTGCGCAGAAACCCGATGGCCAGGGCGGCCACCGATTCCCGGGGAAGCCCGAGCAGGCCCTCCACCACCGGCGCCGCCCAGCGGGAAAGACGATCGAAAACGCCGAAGAAGTAGAGGACGTTCACGGCCGCCACCCCGATCAGAATCACGGGGAGCGCCTCGCGGAGAAAACACCAGACCCGCACCCCGACTTTGCGCAGGAACGGCCCGGGCGGAGGGAGGCGGTAATGGGGGATTTCGATGATCAACTCGGGGGAATAACCTTTGACCAGGCGGCTGAGGACGAAACCGAGGCCCAGCCAGGTGGCGAAGAGCGCCAGATAAACGGCGGCCACGTAGCGCAGGCCCCACCGCCCCAGGAGGCCCACGACCATGGCCTGCAGCGCGGCGCAGGGGACCGCGATCGAGATCAGGGTCGAAGCCAGAAACCGCTCCCTCCGGCTCTCCAGTATCCGGGTGGCGAGAATGGCGGGGACGTTGCACCCCAGTCCCAGGAGGGTGGGGATAATAGCGTACCCATGCAGCCCGACCCGGTGCATGACCCCGTCCAGGAGAACCGCGAGACGGGGGAGGTAGCCGAAGTCTTCGAGGAAACTCAGGACCAGGTAAAAAACGGCGACATAGGGCAGAACGATGCCCAGGGGAATGAAGATGCCGGTGGTGAGCATCCCGAAGGAATCCATCAGGTCGACGCGCCCGGAGATCAGGTGTCCGACCAGAAGGTCGTGAACGAACCCCGCGCCGCCCAGCCACTCGGAGAGCCGCGAGACCACCGGGACCCACAGGGTTCGAAAAAGGTATTCGGTCCCGAAACCGATTTTTAAAAACGGCTCCCCCCATACCCCCACTTCACCGGCCACCAGGAACTCCCCCAGCAGCCGCACCAGGGAAAACGCCCCCAGAATGACCAGAACCGCGATCGGTATCCCGGTCCAGGGGCGGACGCTGAGATCGGAGAGCGTCTGCAGAAACGTATGGTGGTGGTGGACCAGGGTCTGCACCCTGGAAACGATGCGCCCGATCGCGAGCCAGCGGTCTTCCTCGCTCAGGGGACCCAAGCCCGGGGAGCGGGCCTGGGGCAGGCGGGCCACCATCTCCCGGATCCCTTCCCCGGTGATGCCGACGGTGGGAACGACCGGGACCCCGAGCATCTCCTCCAGGAGGGGCGCGTCGATCTTCACTCCCCGGTGGGCGGTTTCGTCCCACATGTTGAGCGCGACGATCGCCGGGACCCCGGACTCGAGCACCTGCAGGACGAAATAGAGGTTCCGCTCCAGGTTGGTGGAGTCGACCACGCAGACGGCGTAGTCCGAATCCCGGAGGATCTCCAAGGCGACCCGGTCCGAACGCGAAGCGGCGTCGAGGCTGTAGACTCCGGGCGCGTCGATGATCTCGATGCGCTGCCCGGGCCGGAAGCGGCCGTCGCCGCCGTCCTCCAGGTCCGAAGGCCAGGTGAGGTTGCCCCGGGAATATCCGACCGTCGTCCCCGGGTAATTGGAAGAGATGACGTGAACCCCGGTCAGGCGGTAAAAAACCACGCTTTTACCGACGTTGGGGTTCCCCACCAGGGCGACGGAGGGATGGGACGGGGCGTTCACGGCCTCTCCACCAGAACGCGGGCGCCCATGCGGTGACCGAGAGCGATCCGGGTGCCGCCCACCTGAACCACGATCGGACCCTTGAAGGGCATCCCGCTGATCTTGGTCACCGTCTTGCCTACTCTCAACCCCATAGCCGCCACCCGCGCGGCGCCACCCGCGCCTTCCTCGAATCCGACCACCAGGGCGGTTTCGCCGTCCCTCAGCTCGGTCAGCCTGATCACGCCCTCCCCTCCTTCTTTTTCCGGCAGCGCGCGCAGAGGCCGCGGATGGTGAGACGGCCGGCGGAAGGGAGAAAAGCCCGTTCCCGGCAGACGGCGTCGATACATCGGGTCAAAGGCTCCGAGGCGACTTCCTCGAGCCGCCCGCAGCCCGAACAGAGGAGGTGGTAATGCGGTTCCGCTCCCGAAACCCGCTCGTAAATCTGCGAACCCTGAATGGAGGCCGCCCGCCGGATCAGCCCCGCCTCTTCCAGCAGGGGAATCAGCCGATAGACGGTGGCCAACCCCACCGCGAGGCCGCGGCGGGGGATCCGTTCATGGAGTTCGTGAACCGCGAAATGATCGCGGGATTCCATGACCGCTTCCAGCACCGCCCGGCGCTCCCGGGTATAGCGCAAGCCCCGCCGGCGGAGAAATTCCCGGAAGAGGGCGTCGGCTTCGTTGTCGATTGCCGGTTTCATATTGATAATGAATCTCAGTTTCCATATCTTGGGGCTTTCGGTACGCCCTGTCAAGCGATTGTTTGCCGGAGAAAGTCTGCTGGCCAAGGCCGGCGCGGCGAAGCTACAATTCCGGGGTCATGAAACCTCATCCCAGCAGCCCGCGCTTGCTCGTGGTGGGGGTCGCCCTGATGCTTCTGGCCCGCGCCGGCATCGGCCGGGGAGAGACCGCTCTCCCGACCCCCGCCTTCACCCCCTCGCCCTCCCCTTCCCCCAGCCCGCTCCCCTCCCCCAGCCCCTCGCCCACCCCCGTTCCCGGACCGACCCCGGTGGAGAACACCTTTGTGGACCAGGCCTACCGCGGTCTCTATTCGATCATGAATTCCCAGGTAAGCCGTTTCGACCAATACTTCGGAACCCCCGATACCCAGATCATGGACCAGCCGCATAACCCCTGGGTACGGGTCCGCGGCGGGTTCCGGGTCAAGGATTACGCGGGGTTCAAATTCAAAAGCGATTTTGCCGCGTCCATTCCCCTGCCCATCCTCGAAAACCGGTTCCACGCCTTCCTCAGCAACGACAACGACATCGAGGGAGAATACAACTCCGACTACTTCGAATCGAACGACAAGGAGGAAGACGACCGGATTTCGGCGGGGCTGCGTTATTTCATCATCTCCACCGAGGAAGTGAACTTCAATTTCAGCGGCGGGATCAAGTTCCGCTGGCCCCCGATCCCCTACGTCAAACCCCAGCTGCGCTTCTCCTTCCCCCTCGATCCCATTTATTGCCGGACCACCCAGTACGTCTACTGGTACGCCGACGACGGCCTCGGGGAAAAGACGGACCTGGAGCTTAATTTCCTCCCCGACCCGGCCACGTTGATCCAGAGCGACTCCACCGTCACCTACTCCAACACCTCCTCGGGCGTCGATCTCTCCCAGCACTTCGCCATCCAGAAGCTGGATTTTTCCAACCTCCACGGGGAAAATTTCGCGGTCAGTCTCGAAGCCGATATCGACGGCCACACCTGGCCCTCGTTCAAGATCGAGACGGTGGAGCTTTCTCTGCGGTTTTATCACAAGATCTGGCGGGACTGGCTGCGGCTGGGGGTCTCTCCCGGGCTGGTGTGGGAGCGGATCACCCCCGACGCCGACGAGCACTACGACGGCGTCGATTACTGGCGTTACGCCGTCCCCCAGATCTACGTTTACCTGGAGATTCTCTTCGACTCGACGGACGAGCTTTCCAAGGCCCGTTTCTGCAACCAGGACTGACCCGGCTCCCTTCAGCCGCGGAGACGGCTGATGACGGCGGCGGTGGACGAATCGTGGCCGAGTTCGGGCCGGGACGGGCCGGTCAATTCCGCCAACACCTTCTTGGCCAGAACCTTCCCCAGTTCCACCCCCCATTGGTCGAAGGAAAAGATGTTCCACACCACTCCCTGAACGAAAACCTTGTGTTCGTACAAGGCCACGAGCTGGCCCAGGACCGAGGGATCGAGGCGGGGAGCGAGGATGGTGTTGGTGGGTCTGTTTCCGGTGAAGGTCTTGAAGGGGACCAGCGCCTCCGGCGTTCCTTCCGCCCGGACCTCCTCCGGCGTCTTCCCGAAAGCCAGCGCTTCGGGTTGGGCGACGAAATTGGCCATAAGCTTGGCGTGATGACCCTCGAGGGGGTTGAGGGAATGCGCGAAGCCGATGAAATCGCAGGGAACGAGCTTGGTCCCCTGGTGGATGAGCTGGTAGAAAGCGTGCTGGCCGTTGGTCCCGGACTCGCCCCAGACGATCGGGCCGGTCTGATAGTCGACGGGGCGGCCTTCCCGGTCGACCGACTTGCCGTTCGATTCCATGTCGAGCTGCTGCAGATAGGCCGGAAACCGGCTCAGGTACTGGTCGTAGGGAAGCACCGCGTAGGTCTGCGCGCCGAGAAAGTTGTTATACCAGATCCCGAGCAGGGCCAGGACCGCCGGGAGGTTCCGATCAAGGGGGGCCTCGCGGAAATGAAGGTCCATCCGATGGAAACCGTCCAGCATCTCCCGGAAACGCTCGGGGCCCACGGCCAGCATCAGGGAAAGCCCCACCGCCGAACACATCGAGTACCTCCCCCCCACCCAGTCCCAGAACTCGAACATATTCTCCGGATCGATCCCGAACTCGCCCACCCCCTCCGCGTTGGTGGAGACGGCCACGAAGTGCCGGGAAACCGCTTCCGAAGCGCCCAGGGCTTCCACCAGCCAGCGGCGGGCGGAGACGGCGTTGGCGACGGTCTCCTGGGTGGTGAAGGTCTTGGAACAGACGATGAAGAGCGTCTCCGCGGGATCGAGATCCCCGACGGTTTCGGCCAGGTGGGTGCCGTCGACGTTGGAAACGAAAAAACACCGCAGTCGGGGGTGGGCGTAGGCTCCCAGCGCCTTGACGGCCATAGCCGGCCCCAGGTCGGAACCGCCGATGCCGATGTTGACGACGGCGCGGATCTCTTTGCCGGTATATCCCCGCCACTCCCCGTCGCGGACCCGGCGGGCGAAAGCCTCCATTTTCTTCAGAACCCCCTGCACGGCGGGGACGACGTTCTCGCCTTCCGTTTCGACGACTGCGCCGGCGGGTGCCCGCAGAGCGGTATGAAGCACGGCCCGGTTTTCGGTCCGGTTGATCTTTTTCCCCCCGAACATGCGTTCGATTTCTCCGGAAAGTCCGGCCGCTTCGGCCAGGGCCGCGAGCAGGCTCATGGTCTTTTCGTCGACCAGGTTTTTGCTGTAGTCGAGATAAAGGTCGCCCGCGACCAGGGAAAAACGCCGGTTGCGGTCGGGGTCGGCGGCGAAGGCGGCCCGGAGATCGAAACCGCGCATGCGCTCGCTCTGTTCGATCAAGGCCCGCCAGGGGGCGGAATCGGTCAACGCACTCATGGCTCTCCCTTTGCTGTCCGCGCCCGGCGCGGCGGTTGGCAAGTTGCAGACCCGGCCGATTATACGCGCCCGGGGTGAACCGTTCATCTACTTTGCCGCAGCCGCGGAAGACGGGTTTTCGCTTCTCTCGCCGAGGGCACCCCGGGTACAATATCCGGCGACGCCACCATGAACACCACCGGGGAAAATGCCTTCGCCTTCACAGTTTCGGACCTGATCGAAACCCTGGCCCGGGGCGACGAAGAAGCCCGGGCGGAAGCGGCCAGAAGCCTGGGACGGCTGCGCGACCCGGCGGCGACCCAGCCGCTCATCAACTGCCTCCACGACAATTCGCCCCTGGTCGCGGCGGCGGCGGCCAACGCCCTGGGAATGGTCCGGGACGCCCGGAGCGCCGAGCCGCTGCGGGAACTGCTCCGCTCCCCGGAGCGTGAGGTTCGCTCGGCGGGAGTGCTGGCCTTGGGCGCCCTCAGGATTTCCTCGACCGTCCCCTCCATCGCCGGGCTGCTCCACGATCCCGATTCCTGGGTCCGCGCCAGCGCCGCCCTGGCCCTGGGGAGGGTGGGGACCGAACAGGCCAACCCCCATCTGGTCGAAGCCCTGGCGGACGAAGCCGCGGACGTCCGGGCGGCGGGAGCCGACGCCCTGGGCGTCATCGGCTCCACCTTCGGAGTCGAAGCTCTTCTGGAGCGTCTGGAAGATTCCGACGCCGGGGTCCGCGCCAGCGCCGCCGGCGCGTTGGGGCAGGCGGGAAGCCTGAAAGCCGTCAAACCCCTGATCGGGCTCCTCCAGGACGTCAAAACCGCGGTCAAGCGGGCCGCGGCCGAAGCCCTGGGCCTGTTGGGGGACACCCAGGCCGTCGCGCCCCTTATCCACCTCCTCACCCTGATCGAAAAAAGAACGGGCGACCATAAGCCCCCGCCGGCGGAGCCGGAGGTCGCGGTGGCGGAACCCGGAGAAGAAACCGGGGCGGCGCCGGTCGAACCGACCACCTTCGGCGCCTTGGCCGTAGCGCACGGGCTCATAACTCCCGAGCAGCTTCATCAGGCCCTGCGGCTCCAGTCCGAGATCGAAAGCAACGAGGGGCGCCACGTTCTTCTCGGCGAGTTGATGATCGAGCGCGGCCTGATCACCCCGGAGCAGCGCGACGCCATCCTCGCCCGGCAACGGCGGCTCCTCCTGGAGGAAGAGGCGGCCGGAGGGGTCGATAACGTCCCCGCAGCCGAGGAGGAGGGGGGCGAGGAACCGGCCCGTAAAGTCAAAGAAAAAGATCGGCTCCCCCCGATCAAGATCACCTCCGGGACCATCCGGGCCACGGCCGCGCTGTCCCTGGGCCGGATCGGGGACGACCGGGCGGTGGCGCCTCTGATGGAAACCCTTAAGGACGAAGAGTGCGGGGTTCGGGCCCAGGCGGCCGCGGCCCTGGGGATGATCGGAGACGACCGGGCGGTGGAAGCTCTCCTGGCCTGCACCGGAGACGCCGAAAGCTGGGTCAGGGACGAAGCCGAAACCGCCTTGGGGGTTCTGGTCAGCACCGTCACCGTCGAACTGCTCAGGCAGGGAACCGCCCACGACAACCCTCTGATCCGAAGCGCCGCCAACCGGCTCTTGGCCCTGACCCCCGACCCGGAATCGTTCCGTCTCCTGGTCGAATCCCTGGGGGATCCCGACCCCGGGGTGCGGGCGGCGGCCGCCGCCGCCCTGGGCCGGCTGGGGGATCCTCGGGCCCGCAAATTCCTCATGACTTTGCTCGAGGACGGCTCCCCTCTTCCCCGGGGAGCGGCAGCGGAAAGCTTGGGGTGGTTGGGAGAGGCGGAAGACGCGGTCGCCATCCGCCCTCTCCTGAACCAGATCAGCGCTTCCGTGCGGATCTCGGCCGCCACCGCCCTGGGGGAACTGCGGGATCGGGAGAGCATCCGGCAACTGGAACAGCTTCTCGGCTCCCCCGAAGTCCGGGTGCGCCGGGCCGGGATCGAAGCCCTGGGGCGGATCGGGGGCGGCGAGGCCGCGGACGCCGTCCGCAGAGCCGTCGAAGACCCCGATCCCGCGCTGCGGGCCCTGGCCGCCGGGATCATCGGGCGGGGAGGAAACCGGGAACTGACGGAGGTTCTGGCGGCTCTGATCGCGGACCCGGTGCGCCAAGTCAGAATCTCGGCGGCCAGGGCGCTGGGGCGCCTGGGCGGGGAAGGAGCCGGCAAGGCCGTCGCCGCGCTCCTGGACAACGAAGACCCTTTCCTGCGGGCGGCGGCGGCGGAAGCGTTCGGGCGGGTGGGCAGGAACGAAAGTCCCTTCAAGCTCATCCGTCTGCTCGAGGACGAAGAGGCCGTGGTTCGCCGGGCGGCGATCCGCGCCCTGGGTTTGATGGGCGACGCCGAGGCCTGCGCGCCGCTGAGGGCCTGCCTGATCAGCGACGACCCCGAATCCAGGGCGGCGGCGGCCGCCGCCCTGGGAAGGCTTCAGGACCGGGAAGCCGTCGGAGAACTTCTGGAAATTCTCGACGACCCCGTTCCCGAAGTGCGCAAAGCCGCGGGACAGGCTCTGGAGCAGGTGGTTACGGCGGCGGAATTGGAACGTCTCCTGAAGATCCTCAACGCCCCGGCGGCGGATATCCGGGGCACGGCGGCGCGGCTGCTGGCCCGGATCCACGACCGCCGGGCGCTGGACGCCCTCGTGGGCAAACTCAAGGACGAAGACCCCGAAGTCAGAAAAGGGGCGGCCGTCACCCTAGGCGTCCTGGGGGACGACCGGGCCGTGAGTCCGCTGATCGCCGCCCTGGAAGACGAGGACTGGTGGGTGCGGAGGGCGGCGGCCGACGCCCTGGGGAAGATGAAGGATCCGCGCGCGCTCGAACCGCTCTGCCGGACGATCAGGGACGAACGTCGCGAGGTCAGGAGCCGGGCGGCGTGGGCCTTGGGAAGAATCGGAGGCGAAGCCGCCCGGGGGAGTTTGCTGGAGGCGCTGGATGACCCGGTGAGCTGGGTGCGCCGACGCGCGGCCGCGGCCCTGGGAGAGGTGGGGGGAGAGGATGCGGTGGGCGCCCTGATCCGGGCCCTCAACGATCCCGCCGGGGAAGTGAGACGAACCGCGATCACCGCCCTGGGGAAGACGGGAGCGGAGAACGTCGTCGATCTGCTCGACCGGGCGCTCGCGGAAGGATCGCCTCCGATGAGACGTTCGGTGATCCAGGCGCTGGGGGAACTCAAATCTCCCCGGGCGGGGAGCAGCCTGGCCGGGGCGCTGCTGGATCAGGATTCGTGGATCCGCCGGGAAGCCGCCCGGGCCCTGCGCCGCTGCCCGGGAATCGACGTTCTTGAAACCGTTTTGGAAAAGATCACCACCGCCCCCGAATGGGACGGGAACCTCGTCTCCATCCTTTTAAGCGAAACCGTGACGTCCGGGAACCTGGAGCGGCTTCTCGATCTGGCCCGGGAGAAGAACCCGGACCTGCGCCGGATCGCGGTCGAGCTTTTAGGGAAACTGGGGGAACCGCGGTCCCTGCCGATCCTGATCGACTCCCTCCGGGACCGGAACTGGGCGGTCCGGCTCTCCGCCGGACGGGCCCTGGCCCGGACGGCCGCTCCCGAAGCCGCCGAGGCCATGCTCGAGGCCCTGGGCAGTTCGGACGCCATGCTCAGGGTCGCCGCCCTGGAGTACTTCGGAAAGATCGATTTTCCCCGCGCCCAACCCCAGGTGGCGAAAGCGCTCCGCGACGCCGACGCCGAAGTCCGCCTGACCGCCCTTCTCATCCTGGCCGAGCAGCCCGACAAGTTGGGGCTGGACGCCCTGATCGCGGCGGCCGCCGACGGAAGCACCAGGGTCCGGAGGACGGCGGTTCGGCTCCTGGGGAAACTCTCGACCCCGGCGGCGCTCGACGTCCTCGTCGAAGCCCTCGGGGATGCGGCCCGCGAGATCAGGCGCGAAGCGGCCGCGGCCCTGGGCCGCTCCGGTTCCCGCAAAGCCCTTCCCTCCCTGATGGCGATGCTCCGGGACGAGAACGCTTTCAACCGCACCATCGCGGTCGCCAGCCTCGGAAACCTCGGCTATCCGGAATCCCTGGCCTCCCTGATCGATTCCGCCGCGGACAAATCCCCCGAGGTCCGCGCCGCCGCCGCCGCGGCCCTGGGGAGACTGCAGAGCCCGGAGGCGGAAGACGTTCTCGTCGAACTTCTCGGCGACCGGCGCCCCGAGGTGCGGGCCAATGCCGCGGAAGCCCTGGGCATGATCGGCAACCCGGAAAGCGCCTTCAGTCTCCTGGGAGCGCTGGGCGACGGGGAAGAAGAAGTCCGGGCGGCGGCGGCCGAAGCTTTGGGGGAGCTGGCCGCGGGCGACGCGCTCGAAGCGCTGAATAAGGCCCTGCGCGACCCTTCCCCGCTGGTCCGGGCCCGGGCCGCGGGCGCGTTGGGCAAAATCGGGGGGGGGGACGTCGCCCTGGCCCTGGCCGAGGCCGGCGGCGATCCTGACGGTTGGGTCCGCCGCAGCGCGGTCCTGGCCCTGGGGCGGTTGATCGACCCGCGCACGCTCGGCGCCGTCATCCAAGCCCTGGAAGACACCGAACCCCGGGTTCGGCGGGCGGCCCTGGAGGCCCTGCGGGCCTTTCCCGACCAGGATCAGGAAGAACATATCCGCCGGGCCCTGGACGACCCCGACCGGGGGGTGCGCCTGCGGGCCGAAACCGCCGCGGGCGAGCTGGGCCTGGCGGAGACGGTCGACCGCCTGCGGGAATTGGCCGCCGGAGAGCCCGGTATCGAGGCCGCCACCGCCCGAGCCGCCCTGCTCCTCCTCGGAGAAGACGGTCCTCCGGCCGCGACGGGGACGGCTCCCGGCTGATGGGCGCCTGGCTCCGGGGCGTTTTCGTCTTCGCCGCCGCCGCCGCTTACGCGGCGGCGGCGGGCTGGAGCGGCGAATTTTCCTGGATCGAGGGCATCCCGGCGACGGCGGCCTTGATCGTCCTGATCGTCGGCGCCGGGGCGATCGAAGGCATCCTCCACCGGCCCCGGAGATTTCCCTGGGATCTTATCCCCTTCGCGGCCGCGGGGCCCGTGGCCTTTCTCCTGGCCGGCGGCGGCGCGGGGGGGTGGCGGGAAGGCGTGACTTTCTGCGGATTTTTCTACGGAGCGGCTCTGGGGGGCGGTTTCGCCGCCGGGATTCTCGCCGCCCCCCTGGCCGCGGTTCGGGCGTTTAATCCAGGCGCGGCGGAAGAACGGCTGCGGCGGGGACTGGAGTCGGTCGGAGCTCTGCGGCTGGTGACGTACGGAGTCCTCCTCTTCCTGGGGACGGCGGCGGCGGGCGGGCGGGCGCTGCTCGGCATGAAACGTACGGCCGCGAACCTCCCGGGAGGAACACCGGCGGCGGCCGCGGCTCTCTTCCTGCTTTTTTTCGGAACCTGCGCCGTCCTGACCTGCCGCCACACCGTTTTTTCCCGCCGCGCCGGGAAACCGGGAAAAACCTGAACCGGGCAGCTCAGGCGCAGACCCGGACCGGGCCGCAGGGGGCGGCGGGGCGCGGCGGGCGCAGGGGCGGCAGCTCGCGGTCGCGGTCGGCCTGGAGCTCGGCGTAGAGAAGGCGGTGCCATTCCCGAGCGGTCTGCGCCGGCATCCCCATCCCCTCCAGCCGGAAGGGCCAGCCCGGGTCGTTCGCCAGCGGGCAGGTCTCGTCGATCCCCAGGATGCCTTCCCGGGTGTAGGCATAGGGGTGAAGGCGACAGATCAGCGGCCGAAGGTCGGCGGGAAGACGGCAGCCCTTTTCTTGCAGAAAACAGCACCGCAGCTCGGAGCTGCGTTTGAGAACCAGGCGGCGGCCGTCGGGCCGCAGCGTCAGGGAGAGCCATTCGGGATCGTACCCCGGATCCAGATATTGAAGATCGGGTAGTTCCACGGTATGGAACCCTTCTTCTCCCAGAAAGGCGGATATCCGGGAGAGGTCCCCGGTGGTTAAAACGATCTGGGTGCCCTGGCAGCACGAGGTGCCGGCCAGGGCGCACTTTCGGCATTCGTCGCTCATGGTTGTACGCCCTCGGACTGAGGTTTAACGTTGCCGCCGGTTCCGCCCGCCCGGACCGTCTCCGGAACGGGCGCCGGTCGGCGCGGATGCGGATTGACTTACCGGTGGGGGAAGGCCGATCGCGGTCGGCCAGGGAGACGAACGCCGCTCAGATCTCGAGGAGTTCCCGCTCCTTGGCGGCAAGCAGGTCCTCGATCTCCCTGACGTACTCGTCGGTCTTGGTTTGGACCTCCTCCAGAAAGCGGAACTTCTCGTCCTCGGGGACCTTCCCTCCCTTCCCCAGTTCCTCGATCTGATGGTTGGCCTCGCGGCGAACGTTGCGGATGGAAACCTTGCCTTCCTCGGCGATCTTCTTGATCACCTTGACCAGGTCGCGGCGGCGCTCCTCGCTGATCTCGGGAACCGGAATCCGGATGATCTTGCCGTCGTTGGAGGGATTGAGCCCCACGTTGGCCTGCATGATCGCCTTCTCGATATCGGAGAGAGAGTTCGGATCCCAGGGTTGAACGACCAGGAGACGGGCTTCGGGGGTGGAAATTCCGGCCAGGTCGCGCAACCGGCTCCGGGTCCCGTAATAATCGACGACGATGTTCTCGATCAAGGCCGGAGACGCCTTCCCGGTCCGGATCGAGGCGAATTCGCCCTTGACCACGTCGACCGATTTCAGCATCTTCAGTTCCATCTCCTCAAGGGCTTCCTCGGGGAGCATTCTGAACCTCCTTGCCTGTCTGACTGCCGTCGAACCCGACGGGCTTCGGGCCCGTCAAGCATGCAGCAGGGTGCCTATCTTCTCTCCCATGGCGGCGCGCCGCAGCGCGTGTTCCGCCCAAAAATCGAAAACCAGAACGGGGATGCCGTTTTCGCTGGCCAGGCCGAAGGCGGAAAAATCCATGATCTTCAGCCCCAACTCCAGGGCCTTGACGTAGGTCAGCTCCTCGAACTTGACCGCGTTCGGGTCCTTCTTGGGATCGGCGGTATAGATCCCGTCGACCTTGGTGGCCTTGAGGACGGCATCGGCGCAGATGTCGCAGGCCCGCAGCAGCGCGGCGGTGTCGGTGGAGACGAAAGGATTTCCGGTTCCGCCGGAAAAGATCCCGACTTCACCGTCTTCCAGCGCCTGACGGGCGGCACGGGGGGAATAGAGTTCCGCCACCGCCCCGACCGGGACGCAGGAGAAAAGCCGGGCCCTGAGACCGGCTTGCTCCAGGGCGCCGCGCAGGGCCATGCCGTTGATGACCGTCGCCAGCATCCCCATCTGGTCGGCGGCGGTGCGCTCGATCCCCATGGTCCCGGCGTTGACGCCGCGGACGATATTGCCTCCTCCCCCCACGATCCCGATCTCCACTCCGGCCTCGGCCACTTCCCGAACGTTTTCGGCCAGGAAAGCCAGTGCGCCCGCGTCGAATATCTCCCCGGGACGGCCCAGGGTTTCCCCGCTGAGCTTGAGGACGACCCGCCGATACCTGGGAACCGCGCCCATCGCGATCACTCCCCGATCTCGCCGAGACGCCAGCGGACGAAGGAGAGGACCTCGACGTTCGGGCCGGCTTCCTTGCGGATATACTCGCCCACGCTCATCTCCGGGTCCCGCATATAGGGAAAATCCACCAGGCAGAGTTCGGCCAGGCGCTTGCGCCACTTGCCCGCCACGATCTTATCCCTTACTTCCGGGGGCTTGTCGGCGAACTGCGCGCCCGCGATCTCCAATTCCTTTTCCTTCACCTCCGCGGGAACGTCCCTCTCGGTGATATAGTCGGGGTTGTACGCGACCACCTGCATCGCCGTCTCCGCGGCCGCTTCGGGTACGGGGGCGGAGAGCTCGACCAGGGCGGCCACCTTGGAATTGTGATGAAGGTACCCCCCGATGAACCCCTCTTTTTCCCAGAGCAGGGCCCGGGATAGTTCCATCTTTTCTCCGGTTTTGCCGGAATAGTCCTTGATCCGCTCCAGGACTTCCGAGCCGGCGGCGGCGGCTTCGCCGCGGCCCATGACTTCTCCCAGAACCCAATCGGCCAACTCGGAAAATTCCGGCGTGCGGGCGACGAAATCGGTTTCGCAGTTGAATTCGATCAGCGCGGCCCGTTTCCCGTCCGGAGAAACGCCGATACGCAGCAAACCTTCCCGCGCCTGCCGGCCTTCCCTCTTGGCGATCTTGGCCTGGCCTTCCTTGCGCAGGATCTCTACCGCCTTGGCCTCGTCGCCGTCGGCCTGCTGGAGGGCCTGCTTGCAGGCCATGATCCCCGCTCCGGTCTTCTCCCTCAGTTCCTTAACCATTCCGGAATCGATGATCATGCTTCCTCCTCCTCGTCGTCGCCGGCGGCGGCCGGAGCATCGGCCGCCTCGGCTTCCGGGGCCGCGGGCGCCGGCTCCGGAGCGGCGGGAGCCGGGGCAACCGTCGCTTTCTCGTTGGCGGTATCCCGGACCACGCGGCCCTCGGCCAGGCCCTCCTCGATCGCTTCCACCAACTGGGCGACGACCAGCCGGGTGGAGCGGATACCGTCGTCGTTGCCCGGGATCGGATAGTTGACCAGGTTGGGATCGCAGTTGCTGTCGACGACCGCGACGATGGGGATGCCCAGTTTGCGGCCTTCGCGAACCGCGTTGTACTCCCGCTGGATATCGATCACCACCAGGACTCCCGGAACCCTGACCATTTTCCTGATCCCGTCCAGGTTGCGGTGGAGTTTCGATTCCTCGCGGGCGAGGGCGGCGATCTCTTTTTTCGAACGCCCCTCCAGGCCCTCGTTCTTGACCTTCTCCAACTTTTCCAGCCGCTGGATGCTGGAGCGGATGGTCTGGAAATTGGTGAGCGTGCCTCCCAGCCACCGGTCGTTGACGTAGTGCATGCCGGTCTTTTCCGCCGCTTCCTTGATCGTGTCCTGGACCTGGCGTTTGGTTCCGACGAAGAGGACCTCCTTGCCTTCGGCCACCTGCTCCCGGATGAATTTCCGGGCCAGGCGCAGCTGGCGGCTGGTCTGCCTCAAATCGATGATGTGTACCTTGCTGCGGGCCTCGAAGATGAAGCCCTCCATCCGGGGGTTCCAGCGTTTGGTCTGATGACCGAAATGCACGCCGGCTTCAAGCAATTCTTTAATGGTTGCAGAACTCACTACTCCTCCTTGTGCTTTCCCGCACCGAACTGACGGCGCTTTCCGCTACTTCGGAACAGGGTAAGGTACTATAGCAAAGCCGGAACGCGGAGCAAGTCATTTTTCGGACGCGGACGCGCCCCGTTCCGCCCGGCGATCGACGGCCCTCAGGCTCCGGCGCAGGACCTCGGCCCACCGGCTCCGTTCTTCGCCGGCGGCGGCTCGGGGGACTTCGATGGCGGGACCGAAAACGACCCGGATCCGGCCCAGGGGCAGGGGGATTCTCATGTGGTCCCAGCTTCCGGCTATGACCAGCTGCAGGGTCGAGGCGAAGGAAACCGGGAGGATGGGGAGCCCGGTCACGGCCGCGATCGCGATCACTCCCTCGTGAACCTGGTAGCGGGGTCCCTTGGGCCCGTCGGGGGTGACGGCGGCATCCCCGCCGGCGGCGAGGTCGCGGACGATCTCCACGAAGGCGGCCCGCCCGCCGCGGGTGCTCGATCCCCGCACCGAATGCAGGCCGAAAGCCCCGATCAGGCGCGAAAGCAGTTCCCCGTCGCGGGAGCGGCTGACGATCACCGAAATCCGCCGGCCCGGCTGTAGAAAGCGGCGATAGATATATGGCATCATCATGAACCGGTTGTGCCAGAAGGCGAAGATCGCCCGGCCGGGCGACTCCAGAACCTTTTCCAGCTCTTCCCGGTTGTGAAACTCCCAATCCGAGCTGCGGCCGACCATCCGGATCAGCCCCGAGGCGAGGGCGGCGGTAAGCGTGGTCGCGGCCCCGGTTTTCAACAACCCGGCGCTCATTTCAGCGCGAAAACTGGAGCTCATAGAGCCGGCTGTAGGGTCCTCCCGAAGCCAGGAGCTGGTCGTGGCGGCCGACTTGCACGATCCGGCGGTCTTCCAGGACCACGATCCGGTCGGCGCCGCGGACCGTGGAAAGGCGGTGGGCGATGACGAAGACGGTGCGATCCACCATCAGCCGGTTCAGCGCCTCCTGAACCAGTTTTTCGGACTCGGCATCGAGCGCCGAAGTGGCTTCGTCCAGGATAAGAATGGGGGGATCCTTGAGGATGGCCCGGGCGATGGATATCCGCTGGCGCTCCCCGCCGGAGAGAGCGTACCCCCTTTCCCCGACTTCGGTGTCGTACTGGTGGGGCAGCTTCATGATGAAATCGTGGGCGTTGGCGGTGCGCGCGGCGGCGGCGATCTGCTCGCGGTCGGTGGCTTTTTTCCCGTAGGCGATGTTCCCGGCCACGGTTTCGTTGAAGAGGATGACTTCCTGGGTAACTATTCCCATCTGCGCGCGCAGCGACCGGATGGTCGCGTCCCTGAGGTCGACCCCGTCCAGCATGATCCTTCCGGCCGTGGGGTCGTAAAACCGGGGAATGAGGTTGACCAGCGTGCTCTTACCCGACCCCGAGGACCCGACGATGGCGATGACCTCGCCTTTGCGCACCCGGAGATCGATCCCTTCCAACACCGGTTCTTTCCCGGTGTAGGAAAACCCCACGTTTTCGAAGACCACCGATTCCTGGATCGGCGGGACCTCGATCGCGTCCGGTTTCTCGGAGACCGAGCTTTCGATCCGGAGAATGTTTTCGATCCGGTCCATGGCCGCGGCGGAGCGCTGGATCATGTTGTTCGCCCGGCCCAACTGCTTGATGGGGCGCGGGATCGAGCCCAGGCAGGCCAGGTAGATCACGAACTGGGCGGCGTCGATCTCGCGGTCGAGAATGGCGTTCCCCATCACCGCCAGAACCACGGCCATGGCCACGATCACCACCACTTCGGTCACGGGAGAAACCATGGCGTCGAGCCGCGCCATGCCCATCATCAGGCGGTAGAACCGTTTGTTCGAGCGTTCGAAGCGTTTGACTTCGTAGTCCTCCATGGAAAACGCCTTGACCACCCGGATTCCGGAGATGGTCTCCTGGAGGAGGGAACTGATGTCGGCGATTTTCTCCTGGGAGTGGGAAGAGAGTTTCCTGATGACGTTGCCGATGATGAGAATCGGGGGCATGAGGAAGAGGAAGATGCCGAAGACGAGCAGGGCCAGCTGCCAGTTGATGATGATGGGAAGGCCGGCGTAGAGAACGAGATCGCAGGCGTTCTGCATCAGCCGGATGAACCCTTCGGAGATCCCCCGGTGGAGAAGATCGGCGTCGTAGGTGATCCGGGCCATCAGCTCGCCGGTCCGTTGTTCGGTGAAGTAGTCCAGGGAAAGCGACTGCAGATGCGAATAGATGCGGGAACGGGTGTTCCGGACCACGCTGTTGCCGACGAACTGCAGGGTGATGTCGGCCAGAAACGTCAACCCCCCCCGGATGACGGAGATGCCGACCACGAAATAGATCAGATAATACAGCAGCTTCTGGTTGGGAAGGTTGTTCACCCAGGCGGCGAAGGAGTCGATGGCGGTTTGGAGAAAAGCCGGAAGCTCGATCGATACCTGGGGGATAAAGGGGTCTCCTTCGACGATCTTCGACCAGAAGGGGAGAATGGCCGTGAAACTCACGCCCATGGTGGAGGAGATGAGGGAGGAGAGCACTGCGGCCACGATCAGGAAGAAGATGTACCTTCGGGCCAGCTTCAGGAGTTTCAGATACGATTTCATCTTCCCTTCTCTGCGGAAGGCGCCGAGAGCGCCGGCATCTCCATAATCACCCGGGCCGCGCGGGCGGCGGCGCCCGGTTCGCCCAACTTCGTCCGTACCCCCCGGAGAGCGTCCGTCATCGCCTGGCGGCGGGGACCGGGGGCCAGCAGTTCTTCGGCCCGGGCTGCTATCTCCTCCGGACGGGCGGCGCGTTGGATGTACTCGGGAACCACGCAACGGCCGGAGACGATATTGACCAGGCTGATGTAGGGAATCTTAACCAGGACCATACCCGCGAGCCAGCTTAAAAAGCTGACCCGGTAGACGACCTCCATGGGCACGCCGAGGACGGCTCCCTCGAGCGTGGCCGTTCCCGATGCCACCAGGAGAAGATCCGAAGCCGCCATGACCTCGCGGGACCTTCCGTCCACCAGGCGCAGGCGCCCGGGAAAGGTCCCGGCCAGCGATTCGGCCATCTCCCTCAGATCCGGAGACGAGATCGGGGTGACGAATTGGATCTGCGGGCGGCGGGCGGCGAGAAGGGAAGCGGCCTCGATCAGCACGGGGTAGATTCTCCCGATCTCGCCCGGCCGGGAACCGGGGAGCAAGCCGACCACGGGCCCGGGAGAAAGCTCCAGGCGGCGGCGCGCGGCCTCCCGGTCCGGGAAGGAAGCGAGGACATCGGCCAAGGGATGGCCGACGAATTCGGCTTCGATCCCGTAGCGCCGGAAAAATTCGCGCTCGAAGGGGAAGATGACCAGGAGCCGGTCGACGAAGCGTTTCAACTGCTTGACGCGTCCCCTCCCCCAGGCCCAGACCTGCGGGCAGATGTAGTAGGCGGTCGCGATCCCCCGGCGGCGGGCGCGTCGGGCGAAACGGAGGTTGAAACCGGGGAAATCCACGAGGACGACGACGTCGGGACGGCGCTCTTCCATCACTCCCGCCAGGTAGTTGAAAAGGCGCCGGAACCGGCCCAGCTCCCTCACCGCCTCCCAGATACCGACCACGGAGTGCCCGGTGATCCGCTCGACCAGTTCCACCCCGGCCGCTTCCATCTCGTCCCCCCCCATGCCGAACATCTCCAGCCCCGGCCGCAGCTTCGCCAACTCCCGGCAGAGGGCGGCGGCGTGCTGGTCGCCGGATTTTTCTCCGGCCAGGACCATGATTTTGCCGAAGGCTGGGGGGGGGGCCGTCGCGTTCACTGCCGGCTCCTCCATTTCATTCTTCCCGGGACCGGGTCTTGAGACGGGCCAGTTTCTTCCGGGCGCGGGCGGCGTCGGTCAGAATATCGTTGGCCAGTTTCAGGGCACCCAGGCCGTGCTCGGCCGGAACCTGGGGAAGCCCCCCCAGCCGAACCGACTCCACGAACGACTGCAGTTCCAGTTTGAGCGGCTCCTGCCGCCGGGTGGCGAGAACTTCGCGGCAGATCCGGCCCGCCTCGAGCCGGTAGACCTCGGCCCGCTGTTCGTTGTAGTCGAGGGAGATATAACCGTCGTCCTGGAAGATGCGGATTTTGCGCATCCGATGGGGGGTGATGCGGCTGGCGGTCACGTTGGCGATGCAGCCGCTGCGGAAACGGATGCGGGCGTTGGCGATGTCCTCGGAAGGACTGAGGACCGGCATCCCCACCGCTTCCAGGCTCTCCACCGGGCTGGCCACCAGATGCAGGATGATCTCCAGGTCGTGGATCATCAGATCCAGCACCACGCTGACCTCGGTGCCCCGGGGCTGATACGGGGCCAGCCGGTGACACTCGATGAAGCGGGGGGGCCGCAGGATTTTTTCCACCGCCAGCACCGCGGGGTTGAAGCGTTCGACGTGGCCGACTTGAATCACGACTTTCCGTTCTTCGGCCACCCGGTGGAGTTCCCTGGCCTCGGCCACCGTCACCGTAATCGGTTTCTCGATGAGGAGATGGAACCCGCGCCGGAGCAGTTCGGAAGCGACCTGGAAGTGGCGGTCGGTGGGGACCACCACGCTCACGGCCTCCACGGAGGAGGGGATTTCCTCGATGCCGCCCAGGGCCCTGGTCCCGTACTCGTCGGCCACCGCCCGGGCCCGGGAAAGATCGGAATCGACCACGCCCACCAGCTCGACCCCGGCCAGTTCCGAGTAGATGCGGGCATGCCGCGAGCCCAGATGGCCCACGCCTACTACCGCTGTCCGGACCGCGTCCATCGAATCACTCCATGATCTTGAACATCATCTCGGCCTCGCAGGCCAGCTCTTCTCCGACCAGGGCCCGGGTCCGGACCTGAAGGAGAATGCGGCGCTGGCGGATGACGTCCGATTCCAGGCGAAGCTGGTCGCCGGGGATCACCATCCGGCGGAAGCGGGCCTTGTCCACGGCCAGGAAGAGGCCGACCTTGCCCCGATCCTCGGGTTTCTTGAGAAGGATCAGACCGGAAAGCTGGGCCAGGGCTTCGAGGATCAGAACTCCGGGCATGACCGGACGCCCCGGGAAATGCCCCTGGAAGAACGGCTCGTTCAGGGTCACGTTCTTCAAGCCCACGATTCTGGCGTCTTCTTCGTATTCGATGACCCGATCCACCAGGAGAAAGGGATACCGGTGGGGAAGGTACTCCATAAGCTGGACGATATCGGCGCCGTCGGCCAGAAAGGCCGAACCGCCGGACAGGCGCTCCTCACTCATTGTCTGCCTCCAATATTTTCGAGGCCAGGGCCAGGTTATGAGCGTGCCCCGGCCTCAAGGCCACCACCGTCCCGCGCAAGGGACGGCCCAATAACGCCAGATCCCCGACCAGATCGAGGATCTTGTGCCGGACGAATTCATCGGGGAACCTCAGCCCTTCCTTGGAGATCACGACCTCGCCGTCCAAGACCACCGTGTTCTCCAGGCCGCTCCCCAGGGCTAGGCCCCGCTCGAAGAGAGCCTCGGCCTCCTCCAGCATTCCGAAGGTGCGGGCCGGAGCCACTTCGTCCCGGAATACCTCCGGGTCCAGGGACAGGGAGAGGTACTGGGGGGGAAGGCGGGGGAACGAGACCGCCGCCGCCACCCGCAGGCCCTCCCCGGGAAAAGCCGCCAGCAGACTTTCCCCCCGTTCCCAAAAAACCGCCGACTCGACCGCGAGCGGCTCCCGGGTACCCGGGCAGCCGGCTACGCCGGCTGCCCCGATCAGATCGAGGTAGGGCCGGGCGCTGCCGTCGCCGATCGGCAGCTCCGGCCCGTCGAGGAGAACGAGGACGTCGTCGATCTCCGCTCCGGCCAGAGCGGCCAGGAGGTGTTCGACCGTGAGGATCCGGGCGCCCCCGGGGAGCCCCAGGGTCGTTCCCCGATCGGAGGAAACCACCGCGGAGAGCAGCGCGGGGACGGCGGGCGATCCGGGCAGATCTTCGCGGACGAAGACCGTCCCCGTCCCCGGGGGGGCGGGTTCGAGACGCATCCGGCAGGGTCGTCCGGTATGGACTCCGATCCCCCTCATCCCGACGGGAGAACCAAGCGTCTGTCGGCGCCCTGGCGGCATCGCTACTGCGCGGGCGGCGGCGCCGGCCGGTTGATCACCTCCAGCACCTGATCGGTGATTTCCAGCGCGGGGTCCTTGTAAAACAGGACCTCCCCCCTGAGGATGTAGCTGTAGCCCTGCTCCCGGGCGAAGACCGCTATCTTCGCCTGGATCTCCTCGGAAAGCTCCTGGGTCACCTCCATGATCCGCCCCTGCAGCTGTACTTCGGCCTCGCGGACGAGCTGCCGGAGCGTGAGCTGCTCCCGGAAGATGGCTTCCTTCTTTTTGGCCAGGGCCGTCTCGTTGAGGAGAAGCGCTTTCTGTTCGAGATCGCGCTCCATGGCCTCGATGCCGGCCCGCACCTCTTCTATTTTCGCCTCGGTCCGTTCCTTCTCGCGGACCAGGGGGCTCGATTCGCCCAGCATCTCCTCGGTCCGGTAGTATTCCTTGAAAACCCTCTCGGTATCCACCCACCCCACCCGGCCGGTACCCTCCGCGGCGGCGGCCGCGGCGGCGAAGCCCAGTACCCCCCCCAGTGCGATCGCGAGCGTGCGCATCCGGGTCATAGCGTCTTCCTCCTCATTGATTGCCGCCGTCGGCGGCTACCATTCGTAACCGATGTTGAAATGGAACCGGCCGCCGGTGTCGTTCCAGCCGTCGGGACCGGTTCGGAGCGGCCAACCGTAATCGAGTTTGATGGGGCCGATGGGGAGATAGAGCCGCAGTCCGATCCCGGCTCCGGAGTTCAGGGTTTTGAACCAGTCCCCGCTGAGAATGTCGAAATCCTCGGTCGCGGGCCACCCGACGCCTTCCTCGGTCCATTGCGAATCCACCCAGACGTTTCCGATGTCGCAGAAGAGGGCTCCCCTCACCATTTCGATGATGGGGAAGGTCAGCTCGAACGTTCCCATCAGCATCGAATCGCCGCCGATCGGCTCGTAGTCGCCGTCGTCGGGATCCTGGTAGAACGGCCCCACCTCCCGGTAACGGAACCCCCGGATGGAATTGCCGCCGCCCAGGTAGAACCGTTCGTAGATGGGCACGACGTCGGTATCTCCGTAGGCAGAGGCGGTCCCGGCTCTCATCTTGAACGCCAGCACCCATGTGGGCCACCAGAGTTCGAGGTAATAACTGAAATCGTAGGTGGTCTTGACGTAATCCTTGCTCCCCCCCAGGACTCCTCCGGCGAGTTCGCAGGCGAGAACGTTTTTGGTGCCGCGGGTGGGGATGAGGAAGCTGTCGCGGGTATCGGTGGAAAGCGAGGGGACGATGGAGCTGATCCAGTTCTTCCCCTCCTCCAGGTACAGTTCGGGGAAAGCCCCGTCGGCGATGTCGGAGATGTCCACCTGCTCGAGTCGGTAGATCACCCCCCCCTGGACGATCCAGAAGAGGCGGCGGCGGAAACGCAGGTCGAAGCCCTTGCGGGATTCGTCGTATTCGCTCCAGGCCCGGTCGCGCCGATAGACGTCGAAACCGGCCGAGAGCGGGATTCCGAAGAGCCAGGGTTCGGTGAAACTCAGCTCGTAGAGGCTCCGTTCCGTGCCCAGTTCGCCGCGCAGGCGCAGTTTCTGTCCTCCCCCCATGAAGCCGTTGGCGGGGTTGAGGATATCGACGTTGCTCTGGGAGATTTCGGCATAACCGATAAAGTCGTCGATGGAGCTGTAACCGAAACCGAACATGAACTGCCCGGTCTTCTTCTCGGTCACCTTGACCACCAGGTCCTTCTGCCCCGGATCACGGGCGGGGACCTGGTCGATGACCACCGTTTCGAAATAGCCCAGGTTAAGCAGCCTCTCCCGGCTGCGGCGCACCCGAACCCCGTCATAGACGTCTCCGGGCCGCACCCCCATTTCCCGGCGGATGACCACGTCCTTGGTGATCTCGTTGCCCTCGATATCGATCCGGTCGATGAAGGAAATATCCCCTTCCGAGATCTGGTAGGTCAGGTCCATCCGTTCGGTGGCGGGGTTATAGGACTGGACGGGACGGATGTCGGCGTCCATGTAACCGCGGGACTGGTAGAAATCGAGCAGGGATCGGTAATCGTTGCGCAGGGACATGGGGGAGAAGACGGTGCCGTCGATCATGGTCAGGCGCCCCTGCAGCTCCTCGGCGGAGAACCGTTCGTTGCCGCGGACGGTCACCTGCCCGGTGTGGTACTGCTCCCCCTCCTCGAGATGGATGACCAGCTTCAGGCGGCGGCCGTCGGGGGTGTAATCGTAGTCGACGTCGAGGATCCTGGCGTCCAGGTACCCGTGCTCGCGGTAGTAGAGGATGATCCGTTCCTGGTCCAGGTCGAACTCCGAAGCCGTCAGAATCCCGGAGTGGAAGGGGAAGGACTTGGCGGTGGTCTGCATGACGTCTTCGAGGTCGCCGGGCTTGATCGCCCGGGCCCCGTCGAAGACGATTTCGCTGATCCGGACTTCGTCCCCCTCGGAGATGTTGAAGAAGACGGTGACCTCGCCGGTGTCCGGTATCGGTTTGACCTGGGTCTCCACCGCCGCGTTGAGGTACCCTTCCTTGCGGTAGAGCTCGACGATCTTCTCCTCGTCTTTCTTGAGGACGGCCTGGTCGAGGATCTTTCCGGGGGCGGTCGCGGTCTCCTCGGCCAGGTCGTCGGCGTCGAACTCGCGGTTCCCCTCGTAATAGACCTTGTTCACCAGCGGTCGTTCCTCGACCACGATCGTGACTTCGACAGCGCCCGGCGTCTCTTCCTCGACATCGAAGCGCACCGAGGAAAACGGGCCCCATTCGCTCAGGCGCTTCAGATCGGCGTTGACCGTCTCCTGGGAATAGGGTTCTCCGGCGCGGGTCTTGACCCGGGCCAGGATCGAAGAAGCGGCCAGGCGCCGGTTCCCGGCGACCGCGACCGCGGTCACCGTTTTTTCCCGCGCGGACCGGGCCGGCGGCGGGAAGGCGCCGAACAGGCCCGCGACGAAGATGAGCAACACCGCCCCCGCCAACGGGTTATTCGCCGACGGCCGCATATTCCTCAAAACGGGTATAATCCTCGAGAAAGACAAGTTTCCTCTCCCCGGTGGGTCCGTTGCGTTGCTTGGCCAGGTTCAGGTAGGCCAAATTCTTATCTTCGGGACGGTTGTCCATAAGATCGGGGTAGACAGCGGGCCGCATCAGCAGAAAAACCACGTCCGCGTCCTGCTCGATCGCTCCCGACTCCCTCAGGTCGGAGAGCATGGGTTTATGGTCCCGTCTGCCCTCCGCCTCCCGGTTGAGCTGCGAGAGCACCAGAACGGGGATATCCAGTTCCCGGGCCAGCGCCTTGAGCGAGCGGGAGATGTCGGAAACCTCCTGCTGGCGGCTGTCGGGCCTGGTTCCGGCCGCCTGCATCAGCTGGAGGTAGTCGATGACGATCAGCCCGACGTCGAACTTGGCCTTCATGATCCTGGCCTTGGCCCTGATCTCCAGGTTGTTCATCCCCGGGTTGTCGTCGATGTAGATCGGGGCATCCGAGAGGGCGCTGCAGGCGTGAACCAGTTTTTCCAGTCCCTGCTGGGAGAGGAAGCCCTGCCGCAGGTTCTGGGCGTTGACCCGGGCGTGGGCGCACAGAAGCCTCATGACCAGCTGCTGGCGCGACATTTCCAGGCTGAAGATCCCCACCGGAACCTTGTCGCGCACGGCCGCATGCTCGGCGATATTGAGCGCGAGGGCGGTCTTCCCCATCGAAGGACGGGCGGCCAGCACCACCAGGTCGGAGGGCTGGAGCCCGCAGGTCATGGAGTCGATGGTCTTGAACCCGGTGCCGACGCCCGTGAGCATCCCCGCCGAGCGCTGGAGGCTTTCGACCTGCTCCATCGCCCGTTTCACCAGAACCCGCATCGGGACCATGGTGTCGCGGAGACGCCGCTGGGTCAGCTCGAAAATCCTCTTTTCGGCGTTGTCGAGCACCTCCTCGGAAGCGACTCCCCGGCAGTGACAGGAGGTGACGATGTCGGTGGCGATGTTTCCCAGGCTCCGCAACAGGGCTTTTTCCTGGATGATTTCCAGATAGGCATCGAGGTGGGCGGTGGTGGGGAGATAGTTGAAGAGGGTGGAGAGAAACGCCCCCCCGCCGACCCGATCCAGGGACCCGGCCGACTTGAGGTGCTCGGTCAGGGTAAGCAGGTCCACGGGTTTGCCCCGATCGGCCAACGCCACCACCGCTTCGAAGATGGCGCGGTGGGGGTCGAGGTAGAAACAGCCGGCGTCGACCTTCTCCACCACCCGGGGGATAACGTCCTTGTCCAGCAGCATCGCCGCCAGGACGCCCATCTCCGTCTCCCGGCTGTGCGGCACTTCCCTGCCCTGGGGGAAGGATGCCTGTCCCTGGTCTTCCATGACCGACCGGTTACTCCTTGACCACCCAGATCTTGACGTCGGCGTTCACGTCGGGAGCGACCCGGACCGGAACCGTGTAGATGCCCAGTTTCTTGATCGGATCCTCCAGCAGCACCTGCTTGCGGTCGACTTCGTAACCCTCGGCGGCGAGCGCCTCCGCGATATCCCCCGCGGTGACGGAACCGAAAAGCCGGTCTTCTTCGCCCGCGGCCACGGTCAGGGTGATCGAAACCTCGCTGAGCTTGGCGGCCGACTCCCGGGCCGCGTCCAGGCGCCGGGCCGCCTCCTTCAAGCGCCGGGCCCGCAGCTGTTCCTGCAGCTTGACCGCGTGGTCGGTTACGGCCTGGGCGAGCCGGCGCGGGAAGAGGTAGTTCCGGGCATACCCCGGAGCGACCTCCGCCACCGTCCCGGCCTCGCCCAGCCGGGGGTGGTCCTGAGTAAGAATAACCTTCATGCGTCAACCTCCCGAAACCTTACTCCCCCACGTAGGGAAGCAGGGCGATGTAGCGGGCGCGTTTCACCGCCAAGGCCAGCTGACGCTGGTGCTTGGCGCACGTCCCGGTGATTCTCCGGGTCAATATTTTGCCCTGTTCGGTGATGAAATTCCGCAGCATTTCCACGTCCTTGTAGTCGATCGAAGCCTGGGTGGTGCAGAAATGACACTTTTTGCGGGCATACGTTTTCTTTTTCCTGGATTTTCTCAATGCAGGCATGGATTCCTCCGTTACGGTCAGAAGGGGATATCGTCTCCTCCATCCGGGGCCATTCCCGGAGGAGGCGTGTAACCGGTCCCGTCGTCCGGATAGACCTCGTCGTGCATGGTCGGCGGCGCGGGATAGTCGTCACCCGATTTCGGACCCGGGCCCGACCCGGCGGAGAGAAACTGCACCCGCAAGGCCGTGACCTTGTGCCGGCTGCGCTTCTGCCCGTCCTGGCTCTCCCAGGTGTGATATTTCAGGCGCCCTTCGACCAGAACCGGACTGCCTTTCTTGAGGTACTGGCCGCAGTTTTCCGCCTGGCGACCCCAGGTTTCGATCTCGATGAAGCAGACATCTTCCCGGGGTTCGCCGTCGCGGGAACGGTAGGTGTGGTTGACGGCGAGTCCGAAGGAACATACCGCCGTCCCCTGGGGGGTGTAGCGGACTTCGGGATCGCGGGTCAGGTTCCCGGCCAGGATCACGTTGTTGACATTTACCATCGTTTACCTCCTTGCGCCGCCCCGCGGCGCCGACAAACAACCCCTATTCCGCATCGGACTCCGGGGGTCTTCCGTCATCGTCATCGTCCCCCTCGTCGTCCCCGGAGCCGGACTCGTCCTCGTCGTCTCGGCGCGACAAAGGCCGGAGGGGACGGGAGGGGCGAGTTTCCGCGCCCTCGTCGATCCGGACTTCGACCGGAGCCTTGGCTCTTAAAATCAAAGCCCGGACCACGGCCGAATTGAGCTTCATGCTCGCGCGCAGCGGTTCGAGACCGGCGGGATCGGCGGAAAAGTACACCAGCAGGTAGACGCCGTCGGCGGTTTCACCGATAGGATAGGCTAAACGCCGGCGGCCCATCGGGTGTACCGACGATATCTTCCCCCCGATCTTCTCGATCTCGTTCCCGACCACTTCCTCCGGCTGGGGCCGGTCCTCGCCGACCTCGCCGGGGGCCAGGATACATACCATTTCATAGTGGTTCAACTGGCTCCTCCTTTTTCTTCGCCCGGGCCGTTTTCCGGCCCCGGGTTGTACTCGCTCATGGCTTTTTCCAATCCGTATTCGAGGACGACGCCCACGGCCTCGACGGCGCGCTCGATCGCCCGGCGGTAGACCGCGATCTCTTCATCCCCCGCCTCGCCCAGGACGTGCCCGGTCAGGTCGTTCCGGGCCCCGCCCCCGATCCCGATTCTCAACCGGGGGAATTCCCTGGTCCCCAGCGTCCCGATAACCGATTCCAGACCGTGATGGCCTCCCGCGCCGCCGCCGGCGCGGATCCGCAGCCGGCCCGCCGGCAGGTTCACGTCGTCGACGGCCACCAGCAGTTCCGTCGGGGGCACCTTGAAATAATCGATCACGGTCCGCAGGGGGGGGCCGCTGTTGTTCATGAACCCCGCGGGCTTGATCAGAATCAAACGGTGGCCTCTCCAGGTCCCCTCGCCGGTCCAGGCGGCGAAGCGGAAACGCTTCTTCCAGGAGATCCCCCCCTCCCGGGCCAGGGCGTCCACCAGCCAGAAGCCGGCGTTGTGCCGCGTTCTCCGGTAGCGTTCGCCCGGGTTGCCGAGACCGGCGATTGCTTTCAAGATCACGACTTCGCTTCTTCCTCCTCCGCCGGCGGCGGGGTTTCTCCTTCCGCGGCTTCGGCGCCTTCCTCGGCCTCCTCGGCTACCGCCGCCCGGCTGGTGGTGATGGTGAAGACTCCCTGTTCGGGGTCGGTGACGAGGACGACCCGGTCCGGCAGAACGAGGTCTCCCGCGGTCAGGACATCCCCGATCTCGAGGGCGCTGACGTCGACTCTGATCTCGTCGGGAAGATCGGAAGGAACGCAGCGGACCTCGATCTCCCGAAGCAGGTGTTCGAGGATGCCCCCGTCACGGGTGACCCCGATCGCTTCCCCGACCTCGACCACCGGGATCTCGGCGGTCAGTTGCTGCCCCTTGGCGACTCTCTGCAGGTCGATGTGGAGAATCTGGTGAGAGATATAGTGGAGCTGGACCTCCTTGACCATGGCCAGGGTTTCGGCTTCGCCTTCCAGGGACAGTTCCAGAAGCTGGTTTTCGTGAACGCCGGCGCGGACCGCGTCCTCGTCCCTGACGGCGACGGACCGGACGCCTTCCCTGCCTCCGTAAACCACGGCGGGAATCAGTCCCTGGCGGCGGAGACGGCGGGGGTTGCTCCCCCCGGTAAGGTCGCGAGCGACCGCTGTGAGCTTGGCATGTTCGGCCATTTTCTTCTCCTTGCTACCCGGTTATTCCTGATGATCGAACAGAATGCTGATCGGGGTATTGTCGTGAATCCTTCGGATCGCCCCCCCCAGCATCTCGGCGACCGAAACCACGTGAAACCGGTCGGACCCGAGCGCGTCCTCCTTGAGGGGGATGGTGTCGGTGACCCAGATATCGTCCATGGGCGAATCGAGCAGGGCGGCGACGGCATCGCCCGCCAGCACCGGATGGGTGACCGCGACCGAGATCCGACGGGCTCCCTTCTCCTTGAGCGTCCGGATGGCGGTGGCCAGCGAGGTGCCGGTCGAAACCAGGTCGTCGATCACCAGGATATCGCTTCCGGAGACTTCTCCGATCACGTTCCTGACCTCGGTATGGCGGTCGCCGAGGCGCCGTTTGTCCACCACCGCCAGGGGCCGGTCCAGGTGCTTGGCGAAATGCTTGGCGATCTTGATGCCTCCGACGTCGGGCGAGACCACCACCAGGTTGTTGAGGGCGCCCCCGGCGAAGGCGTGGCGGAAATGGCGGATGAAGACGGGAGCGGCGTAGAGGTGGTCGACGGGGATATCGAAGAAACCCTGGATCTGGGGAGCGTGCAGATCGATGGTCAGAAGTCGATCGGCCCCGGCCGCCACGATCAGGTTGGCGACCAGCTTGGCGCTGATCGGAACCCGGGGCCGATCCTTGCGGTCCTGGCGGCCGTACCCGTAAAAGGGCAGCACCGCCGTGATCCTGGTGGCGGAAGCCCGTTTGAGGGCATCGATCATCACCAGCAGCTCCATCAGGTTCTCGTTGGTGGGCGGCGAGGTCCCCTGGATCAGGAACACGTCTCCCCCGCGGACCGGCTCGGAGATCTGGACCCGGACCTCGCCCTCCGGGAACCGGCCGACCTCGGCGGGAGAAAGCTCGACTCCGATCGATTCGGCGATCCGGGCCGCCAGGCCCGGGTTGGCGTTCCCGGTGAAGATCATGAGCTTGTGGTTTCTCATCGTCATTCCCCCCTGTTGGCCGGCGCACCCGAGCGCACGGCGCCGTCGGCGATCTTTTCCCCCGCGCAAACCCGGACGAACGGCCCCAGCCGGCAGCCGCGGCCGATGACCGCGCCGGTTTCGACGGCGGCGAACGGCCCCAAAACGGTGTCGGGGCCGACCTCGATTCCCGCCTCCAGGTAGACCGTCTCCGGGCAGAGAACGGTCACCCCGTTCTCCCACAACCGGGCGCAGGCCCGGGCTTGAAACACCTTTTCCGCCTCCGCCAGCTGGCGGCGGGAATTGACGCCCAGAATCTCGGAAGCGGGCACCGACATGGTCCCGACCGGCGCGCCCGAATTCACCAGCAGGTGAACGGCATCGGTCAGGTAGTATTCCCCCTGGCGGTTGCGGTTCCCGATCTTTTCCAGGACGTCCCAAACCGCCGGGGAGGAGAAACAGTATATCCCGCTGTTGATCTCCCGGATATCCTTCTGGGCGGCGTCGGCCTCGACGTCTTCGACGATCTTCCGGACCAGACCGTCTTCCCCCCGGACGATCCGGCCGTATCCCCGGGGAACGTCGACGACGGAACCGAGCACGGTGGCGGCCCAGCCCCGCTCCCGGTGGAGAGCCAGGAGCCCGGCCACGGTTTCGGGACGGATCAGCGGGACATCCCCGCAGAGGACCACGACCTCCCCCTCCAGCCCCCGAAGGCGGGGGGCCGCCCGGCGCAGCGCGTCCCCCGTTCCCAGCTTCTCGTCCTGGATCACCGCTTCGGCGCGGCCCCGCAGTATCTCTTCGAGGGCGGGAGTCCGGGGGGGGATCACCGCCAACAGAGCCGAAGGGCCGGCCGCCGCCGCCGCGTCCAGAACATGAGCCAGGAGGGGACGCCCTCCCAGAAGGTGGGCGATCTTGGGCAGGGAACTCTTCATCCGTTTCCCCTCCCCCGCGGCCAGAATGACGCAGGCGCAGCTGCTGGCGTTTTTCTTCGACATCTCTCTTCCTTAATAACCGGCGGGCGACCGGCCGCGCACCGGACCTGCGGAGTCCGGGTCCAAGGAGAGCGCTCGCGGAAAAGCCACCGGCCGGGGACGCGCCGGAACGCTCCCCGAAAAATCGGTGCCGGTGACTGCCCGGCGAGGGCTCGAACCTCGAAACTCGGCTCCAAAGGCCGATGTGTTGCCAATTACACCACCGGGCATACAATCGGAGCCTTACCAGGTTCGGCTCGCTGCGCGCGGCGCGGAAGCCTCTTCTGGGCAGACATTGCGGGCGTATCTTACCATCCGCCCCCCCTCCGTCAAGGGGAATATCCTCAGCCGGAAACCGGGGGGGGAACGCGGTTGGAGGCGACCGCGACGAAGACGGACGGCCCCAGCGCCCGGCGCGCTTCGCGCCCGACCGCTTCGGCCTCTTCCCGGGACCGGGCCAAGCCGACGACGGTCGCCCCCGACCCCGCCAGGACGGCGCCCAGTTCCAGCCGCCCGCGGAGGAAATCGATCACTTCGACCACGTCGGGGCGGTGGCGGCGGGCTACCTCCTCGAAGACGTTGTAGATCGAACGGGCCAGCGCCTCCAGGTCCCCCCCCTCCAGGGCCGCCAGCAGCGGCTCCACTCCGGGGGGACGGCGGGGGGGAAGACGGTCGATCTCCCCGTAAGCCCAGGCGGTGGGAAGGGGCGCGCCGGGGTTGACCAGCACCGCCTGCAGGGGGGGCGCCGGCGGCAGCGGGGCGACCGCCTCCCCCCGCCCGCGGCAGAGAGAGGTGGCGGGATGGAGAAAAAACGCCGGGTCTGAACCGAGTTCGGCGCAGATCTCTTCGAGCAGCCCCGGCGGCGGCGGCAGGCCCCAGAGGCGGCAGGCACCGGCGAGGGCGGCGGCGGCGTCGGAACTGCCCCCCCCCAACCCGGCGGCGGCGGGGATGCGTTTGCCGATGGAAACCCTGATGCCGGCGGCGACGCCGAGCCGGCGGCGCAGCAGTTCCAGCCCCCGGTAGGCCAGGTTCCCGGGACCGTCGGGAACGTCGTCACGGTCGGCGGTGACCGTTATCCCCGCTCCGGCCGGTTCGAGGACGAGGACGTCGGCGAGATCGAGCGGCTCCATCACCGTGATCACCTCGTGGTAGCCGTCGGGACGGCGGGAAAGCACGTCCAGGTAGAGGTTGAACTTGCAGGGAGCCAGAAGGCGGAGAACGGAGGGGGTCATGGGGAAGGAGCGGACCCGGGAGCCGCGGGAAGGCCTTCCTCGATCTTGAGCTCCAGGCGTTCGGGGTGCTCCGGTTCCGCTTCCAGGGCGCGGCGCCAGTAATCGCGGGCCGCGGCGTCTTCTCCCAGGCGGAAACTGGCGTCCCCCAGATGTTCCAGGATCTCGGGCTCGTCCGGAGAAGCTTCGGCGGCCTTCTCCAGGTTCTCGAGGGCGGCGCGGTAGTCCCCCCGTCGGTAAAAGACCCAGCCCAGGCTGTCGAGAAACGCCCCGTTGCCGGGGTCCAGCTCCAAGGCCCGGCGGATCAGTTCTTCCGCTTCGTCCAGGCGAACGCCTTTTTCGGCGTACATGTACCCCAGGTAATTGTACCCGATGGGGTTGTTGGGGTCGGCCGAGATCCCTTTTTCCAGGTTGTCGACGGCGTCCTGAAATCTCCCCCTCCTCTCCAGTGCCGCGCCCAGCGCCAGGTAGAGTTCGGCCGAATCCAGCCCCAGATTCCGGGCCTGCTCGAAAGCGGAAACCGCTTCCCCGTAATCCCCCCGCAAGTGCTCGACCATGCCCAGAGCGAACCAGGCCTGGGCGGAAAGAGGCTCCAGGGTGGTGAGCATTCTCAGTTTGCCGGCGGCCAGGTTATACTCCCCGCGCTCCAGGTAGATGCGCCACAGACGCTCGTAGACGGCGGTATTGCCGGGGGCGTCCCGGGAAACTTTCTCGTACCACTCCGCGGCTTCCTCGCCGAGGCCCTGCCGATCGAGGGCGAACGCCAGGGGGAGCCATGCGTCCCCGAACCCGGGATCGACGGCCAGGGCTTCCCGGAAAAGATCGGCGGCGGCGGCCGGGTCGTCGCCGTCGAGGGAGAGCAACCCCAGCTTGAAAGGAAACTCGGGCAGGTCGGGAAGGGCGCGCCGGCCGGTTTCGTAAACCCGTGCCGCTTCCTCCTTCTTCTCCTCGGCCTGATAGAGACCGCCCAGGAGCAGGTAGGGGGACTTTTCCGGGGGCGCGAAAGAGATCACCCGCTCCAGTTCGACTTCGGCATCGCCGATCCGTCCCGCTTTCTGATAGGCCGCCCCCAGCAGCATCCCCACCCGGGGGAGGGAAGGCGCCAGGTCGCGGGCACGCTCGATCAGGGGAACGGCCTTTTCCGCCTCGTCCCGGCCCAGGAGAATCGCCCCCAATTTCACCCGGGGCTCGTAGGCGTCCGGATCGAGTTCGATCACCCGCCGCAGAAGCGCGACGGCCTCGTCCGGATGATGATGGAGCATACTCGCCACCGCCACCGCGTAGAGGGCGTGGGCTTGAGCGAAGTCCCGGTCGGGCCCGGAGGCGGATGAGCGCGGAACCGGGCCGAAAGCGGACGCCAGGAGCAGAAACAACAGGAGGGGAAACAACCGGCGATCGGGCCGGAGGCTCATCTCTTCTTCTTCTTATGCCTATCTCTTCTGAGTTGCTTCTTGCGCTTGTGCTTGGCGATCTTGGTCTTGCGCTTTTTCCGTCCGCAAGGCATTGAAGCTGCCTCCGTTTGCTTTCTGGTTCTGTCCCCGGAAAACCGGGCCGGCTCTCACAGGATCAACTTATTCAACGGGTATTCGATTATCCCCTGGGCCCCCGCCGCTTTCAAGCCCGGGAGGAGCTGACGAACTTCGTTTTCGGGAATGATGACTTCGACCGCCACCCAGGCGGGGTCCTTCTGTTCGGAGATGGTCGGGGAATGCAGGGAAGGAAGGCAGTCCAGCACGTTCTCCAGCGACGGGCGGGGAACGTTCATCTTCAGCCCCACCTTGTCCTGAGCGTTGATCGCCCCTTCCAGCAGCAGGACCATGTTCTCGATCTTGGCCCGGATCCCGGCGTCTTCCCACGCCCGCTCGTTCACGATCAGACGGGTCGTGCTTTCGAGAACGGTTTCGATCACCCGCAATTTATTGGCCCGCAGCGACGACCCCGTCTCGGTCAGTTCCACGATGGCGTCGACCAGCTGCGGCGGTTTGACCTCGGTGGCTCCCCAGGAATACTCGACTTCGCAGGTCACCCCGCGGGAGGCGAAGAAATCCTCGGTCAGGCGGACGACCTCGGTGGCGACGCGCTTGCCCTCGAGATCCTCCACCTTCCGGAAGGGAGAATCCTCGGGAACGGCCAGGACCCAGCGGACCGGACGGAACCCGGCCTTGGCGTAGACGAGGTTGGAGACCTCGCGGACCTGAACCCGGTTTTCCCGTATCCAGTCCAGCCCGGTCATCCCGGCGTCCAGGGCGCCGATCTGAACGTAGCGCGGGATCTCCTGGGCGCGGATCAGCACCGGCTCGATATCGGGATCGTCGATGGCGGGGTAATAAGAACGCCCCCGGACCGAAAGCCGCCAACCGGCCTTGCGGAAAAGTTCGAAGGTGGATTCCTGCAGGCTGCCTTTGGGCAACCCCAGCTTGATCGGTCTTGTCAGGTCGGCAGTCATCGTTCTCCGTCCGTTTTCAGGCGCCCCGAGAACCCCGGGGCAGCAGAACGGCAATTATTAGTGAAGACCCGTCTCAATACAAGTATTTTCGGCGCCGAAGCCGGACCCGCGCCCTTGACCGGGTAGGACCTCCCCGTTAAAATAAACGAGAGCTTGTATGAGATTGCGCCGAACCCGCGCCAAACAAGGAGGGAACGATGAGCGAGCAAACCCCCGACCGGGTGGGCATTCAACGCCTGTTGGAACTGACCTGGAAACCGGCCAAGATCCTGCGCCTGACCGGGGTTCTCCTGGTCGCGTACCTGATCCGGCTCGTCTTCGGATGGATCGCCCCGGCCTCGGCGGGGGCCGCCTGGTTCGCCCAGATCATCATGTTCGTCGGAGACATCGTTATTTATTTCCTGGTCCTGTGGGGGATGACCGCGGTGGCGGCGCGGACCCTGGAGGAGATCAACGGGACTCCGCCGCGCGGCGCCGCCGGCGGCCAGATCTTTCTCTCCCCCATCAAAATATTCGCCGTCATCGCCGCCCTGGTGGCGGTTCACGCCGTCATCGATCTTCTCGGCAGCATCCCCTGGGTCGGGGAACTGGCCTGGATGTTTTCCCCGGCCCTCACCTTCCCCCTGGCCGTAGCCATTATCGCGGCCATCCTGGTTCTGGCCTTCGGGATCATGCTTCTGCCTACGATCATCGCGGTCGGCCAGGAAGGGCCGGTGAGCGAGCTGGTCGACTTCCTCCGCCGCCACACCATCCGGTTTCTCGGCCATTTTCTGATCGCGGCGGCGGTCTCGGCGATAACGGTGGGGCTGCTCTTCTGGGCGCTGGGGTACAGCGCCGCGATTTCCGGGGTCGTGATGGGGAACAAGTTCTACTATATTCAAACCAACGTTCCCGACTGGACCCGGGGCTTGAACATCGCCTGCCCCTTCCTCATGCCCCGTATCTGGCCGCCCAGCCCCGATCCCGTAACCGGGCGATGGACCCTGGTCCTGGCCGGGTTCGTCTACGGGGTCATCGTCTGGCTGATCAAACTGGGCATCTTCGGCTCGGTGCTGGTCACCTTCAGCGTGGCCGGGACCCTCTCGTATCTGGGACTGAAACCGCCGCGGGAGGAGCGCGAACCCGAGCAACCGGCCGGGGTCGACGCCGAACCGCTTCCGCCACCGCCCGCTCCCAAACGCAGATCCTCCCGGAAGAAATCCCCGGCGAAAGAGCAGGCGCCTCCGCCGGAACCGCCCGCCGAGGAAGTTTCCGGGGACGCCGGCGAAGAGGAAACGCCGGAGCGGACCTGACGGGTCGAACGGCCTTACCTCAGTCCGCTCCGCGCCGGCGGCGTCGCCGGCGCAAATCCAGCAGGAGCGCGGCGACGAGAACCGCCGCCAGCGTCAGGGGGAGCAAGGCGACGAACCGGTCCGGGGAGACGAACCCCAGGGAAAAGGTGCGGGTGGTGAAGGGGTAGAGCCACATATACCCCCCGACCAGGTGCTTCTGGAGCATATCCATGGCCGCGTGCAACAGGCACCCCCCGTAGAGCAGCCAGAAAATCCGGACGCGCTGGTTCCGGCGGAAGCAGAGGGCCAGCAGCCAGCAGAGAAAGAACAGAACCGCCGGGGCGTGGAACGGCTGGGTGGCGGGAAACGCCCGGGGCCAGACGATGTGGATGGGACGGGTCACCAGGTCGGGGAGGATGGCCCCGAGATAAAAGACGGGAGCGAAGCGTTTCAGGCCGGCGGCGCGGCCCGCCAGCCAGGCGCCCGCGAAATGGGTAACGAGATCAGGCATCGTCCTCTCCGGCGACGTAAAAAGCCCCCTTCCGCCAGCGCAGGACCCGCGCCAGCAGGACGGCCGCCAGCAGAACCGGCAGCGCGGAAACGGCTATCTTCATTCTCCGCAGAGGGGCGGTCTGAACTGCGGTCAGCTCCAGCTCCCCTCCCCCGGGCCGGTTCCGGAAAACGGTAAGGGCGTAAAAATAATCCCCTTCCCTGAGTCCGAGACCGGAAGTCCCCCCGGGAACGGAGACGGAGAAGTCGCCGTCGATGGAATGGACCCGGAAGCGGTCCGCCGCGATGGGCCCCAGGGTGGCGCCGGAAGCGACGGGGACCACGGTTCCGTCGAAGGCGGCGGGGTCGGAGAGGCACTCCGCCAGCGTCGGTTCGTAAAACACGGCCTGGGAATGGGCGCAGAAGGCGACGAGCAGAAGCGCCAGCGCCGCCATTTTGAGGACACGGCCGCGGTCGGAAAACACGAGCGGCCCCTACCCGACGAAATCCCCGGGCCAGAGGCGCCCGGAGAGCATGGTTGTTTCCACCTCTCCCCGAAGCTCCATGCCCGCGTACGGGGAAAAATCGCAGCGCATGTGCAGCTCGGCCGGCTGGAGACGGGAGACGCCGTCCGGCCGGTAGACGACCAGATCGGCGGGGGCCCCGGGAGCGATTCCCTCCCTCCCGGGCAGGGCGAAGATCCCGGCGGCGTTGGTGGAAAGGAGCCGGGCGATCAGCTCCCAGCCGAAACCCCGTTCCCGGGCGGCGGTAACGAAGAGGGGAACACGGTTCTCCACGCCCGGCAGGCCCATGGGAAGACGGGTGAAATCACCTTCCCCGGCGTCCTTCTGCGCGGCCCAGAACGGGCAATGATCGGTGGCCACGGTCTGAACCTCCCCCCCGGCCAAGGCCCCCCAGAGAGCCTCGCGGTCCCGGTCGGTCCGAAAGGGCGGCGTGCAGGTATAACGGTGGCCTCCGGGCCGGGCATAAACCTCCTCGGTGAGCAGGAGGTACTGCGGGCAGGTTTCGGCCTCCACCGCCACTCCCCGCCGGCGGTAGCTCCGGATCACGTCCAACCCGCGCTCCGAAGTCAGGTGAACGATATAGACCCTGGTGCCGAAACGGGAGACGCGGGAGAGCAACAGGTCGATGGCCTCGGCTTCCAGTGCCGCGGGCTGGCAACGGGGCAGGGAGGCGACGCCCAACTCCCCGCGCCGGCGCAGGCGGGCGACGTTGGCCCGGATCCCGGCCCCCATCTCGGCGTGAACCATGAGCAGGGCTCCCCGCGGAGCCAGCAGGCGGCATACCCGCTCGACGAAACCGGCATCGACCCGGGGGTCGTTCATGTGGAGCTTGAAGGATCGGGCTCCCGCCGCCATCACCTCGTCGATCTGGGCCTCGAGGTCGGGCACCTCGTCGCCGAAGGCCTGGTGGAGAAAGCAGCGGCAGCGGCAGCCCGCGGTCATCGCCTCCCGGCGTTCCTTCCAGGAATCGAGCAAACGCTGCCCGGGCAGAGGATAGGCGAAATCCCCCAGGGTCGTCGTCCCCCCCCAGAGGGCGGCTTCCGAACCGGACCGGAACCCGTCCGACGAGGTTTGCCCGCTGGCGGTCAACTGCTGGAGGTGGACGTGGGGATCGATGCCGCCGGGCATGACCACCATCCCCGAGACCGAAAGGGTCCGCTCCCCCCGCAGGGATCCGGGGGGCCCGATCTCCGCGATCGCCCCCCCGGCGACGCCGATGTCGGCGGCGCGGGGGCCCTGCGCCAGCACCGCCGTCCCCCCGGCCAAAACCAGATCGTGTCCGGATGGGACCATAGTTTCTTCTCTCCTGTTCGACGGACGTCCTCGGCCGCGGGCGCCCGAAACGGGCCGCCGGGACCGCGAACCCGGCAGAGTTTAGCAGGAGCTTCCGCCGGGGGCCAGCGGCATTCTCCCTCCCCGAGACGATTGCAATCCCAGGCCCCGTCCTTATAATAACGGGTCGTGAAGATCCTGCTCGTAACCTCCGACTTCCCCTACCGGGACATCCGTCACGGCGGAGGACAGCTGACAGCGCAATGGATCGAACACCTCGGGCGGCGGCACGACCTCTCCCTCCTCTCCTTCATCCGCGGGGAGGAGATCCCCTTTCTGGAGGAGACCTCGCGCCGGTTCCGGGAGACCCGGACCGTCCCCGCCCGGAGGGGATGGAGCAGCCGGCTGCGGCGGCTGCCCATGCTTCTGCGCCACCCTTACCCGGTAGTGGCCACGCACTCCCGGCGGATGGCGCAGGCCGTCAGGGAGATGACGGCGGGGAACCGTTTCGACCTGGTCCAGTTCGAGTACTTTCACATGGGCCAGTACCTCCCCTTCGTTCCCCGCGGGACCGCCCGCGTCCTCGTCTACCACGACGTCGTCACCCCGGTCCTGCGCCAGAGAATCCGCCGGGCCCGCGGGCTCCATAAATTCCTGCTCTACCGGGAGTGGGAACTGAGCCGGTACTGGGAAAAGTGGTTCGCGATCTGGGCCGGCAACGCCTTCGCCCTCTCTCCCAAAGACCGCCGGGTCATCGACTCCTGGGACGTCGGGGTGCGCAGCTTCGTCCTCCCCCCCCTTCTCCCCCCCTCCTTCTTCCGCCTGAAACGGCGCGCGCGCAGGGACGGGGAAATCGTCTTCATCGGGGCGATGCACCGGCCCGTGAACCAGGACGCCGCCCGGTTTCTCCACCGCCTGGTCCTTCCCCTTCTGCGGGAACGGCACCCCGGAGCCAGGATCAGGATCGTGGGCGAAAACCCTCCTTCCTGGCTGCGGCGGCTCCAGAGCGACTCCTTCATCGTCACCGGCGGGGTCGAGTCCATCGAGCCGTTCCTGGCCGAAGCCGACGCGCTCGCCGTCCCTCTGCGCACGGCGGGAGGTATCATCGTCAAGATCCTGCAGGGGATGGCCGCCGCCGTCCCGGTGGTGGCCACCCGGGCGGCCAACGCCGGGATCGGGGGGCGCGACGGCCGGCACTTGCTGCTGGCCGACCGGCCGGAAGAGTTCGCCGCCGCCCTGGGCTCGCTTCTGGACGATCCCGCCCGGGCCGACGGATTGGGAGCCGGGGGAGCCGAGTTTATCCGCAGACATTTCGCCCCCGAAGACGTACAATCGGCCATTGACCGGCTCTATGAGGGCTTGACGGAGTGATTGATCCCCATGGCCGAACGTAAGCAGGATCGAAACCGGGTCCTGGTCGTCATCCCCGCCTACAACGAGGAGAAAACCCTGGGCCATCTGACCCGGGAGATAGCGCGGGTCTACCCGCGTCTCGACATTCTCGTGGTCGACGACGGCTCCAACGTCCCCCCCCCCCTTCCCGACGGGATCGCGGTCGTCCGCCATCCCTTCAACCTGGGAGACGGCGCCGCCCGACAGACCGGGTTCCTCTACGCTCTCCGCCGCGGCTACGAATTCGTCATCCATCTGGACGCCGACCGCCAGCATACCCCCCGCGAGATTCCGGTCTTCCTCGACGCCCTGGAGGGGACCGGGGCCGACCTGGTGGTGGGCTCGCGGTTCATCGGTTCCTGCACCTACCGGGTGCCGGCCGCACGGCGCCTGGGGATGATGATATTCGGCCTGACCTGCTCCGTCTTCACCGGCAAACGCATCACCGACCCCACCAACGGGTTCCGGGGAATGAACCGCAAAACCCTGCGTCTCTACACCCGGGGTTTCTATCCCCAGCATTTTCCCGACGCCGACGTCATCATCTCCTCCCATTACGGGGGCTTGCGGATCGTCGAGGTCCCGGTCACGGTGGGGCCGACGCGCTCGGTCAACCTTCACCGCGGCTGGAAAATCCTTTACTATATCTACAAGATGTTCCTCTCCACCTTCGTGGCCATACTGGGGAGGCGGGAAAAACCTGCAAAGGAGCCGGGCGGTGCCCCTTAAACAGCAACTGATAGCGATCGCGGTGGCGGCGGGGCTGCTGGCCTTCATCATCGAAGCCGTGCGGAGGCGCAAACTTCGGGAAGAGTACGCCTGGCTCTGGCTCCTGGTGGGAGCGGTCATCGGCCTGCTTTCCCTCTGGCAGGATCTCCTGGGGACGATCACCCGTTTCCTGGGCATCCAGCTTCCGGTCAACACCGTTTTCTTTTTCGGGATCGCCTTCATCGTTTTCATCAACCTCCACTTCACCATCAAGATTTCGCGCCTCACCGACCAGGTCAAACGCCTGACCCAGGAACTGGCGCTTCTGGACGAACGCGTGGGACGGGAAACCCGCGATGGAGACGGGGAAACCTGATCCGCCCGTCACCGTGGTCATTCCCCACCTGGCCGGCGACCGCTGGCTGGGCGAGTGTCTGGAGGCCCTCCGCCGCCAGTCCTTCTCCGATTTCCGGACCGTCCTGGTCGACAACGCCTCCGGCGACGGTTCCTCGGCCCGGGCGCGGGAGCGTTACCCGGGGGTCGACGTCGTCCGCAACGCCGAAAACCTGGGATTCGCCGGGGCCTGCGAGGAAGGCCGGCTGAGAACGCGCTCTCCCCTGCTCGTCTTTCTCAACGACGACGTCGTCCTCGGCCGGGAATGGATGGAACGGATGGTTGCGGCGATGGAGGCGCACCCGGAGACCGCGGCCGCGGCCGGCAAGCTGGTGCAGGCGCACAATCCGCAGCGGATCAGCAGCGCCGGCAACCTGGTGCTCCCCAGCGGGTTCGGCCGCGACCGGGGAGTGGGCGAACCGGACGGGGGGCGGTTCGACCTCCCGGCGGAGGTCTTCTGGGCCAGCGGGGCCGCCTGCATGATCCGCCGACGGGTGCTGGACGAATGCGGGGGATGGGATCGGAGTTTCTTCGCTTATTTCGAGGACATAGACCTGGGGCTGCGCGCGCGGCTGCGGGGGCATGTCTGCAGCTACGTCCCGGAGGCGGCGGGCCGGCATCGGGGGGGGGCGACGGCGGCGGGGTTTCCCCGCCTGGCCTCGGAACTGCTCTTCCGCAACGCCGCCGCCGTCGCCGTCAAGAACTTCCCCGGACGGGTCCTGGGGCGCCGTCTCCCCTCCGTCCTCGGCGCCCATGCCCGGGCGCTCCTCTATCTCACGCTCAAGGGCCACGCCGCGGCCGCCGTCCGGGGCGAGATTTCCCTCCTCCGCCGGCTCCCCCGCTTGCTGGAGCAGCGCCGGAAGATCCAGAAATCCCGGATTATCTCCGCGGAGCGCTTCGAAAAGATCTTCGATCTGGGTTGAGGCGCGGCGGCGGGAACAGGGTAAAGCCGGTTGCCAAAGCGCGGTTTTTCCTCCATATTGCATGGGCATGAATCCGAAAATCGCCATCGTCGTCCTCAACTGGAACGGGCTGGAAGACACCCTCGACTGCCTTACCTCCCTGGACCGTTTCGGCTACGACGGGCTCAACCGGATCGTGGTGGACAACGGCTCCGACGACGGTTCCGCCGAGCTGGTCGCCCGGCGTTACCCCGGGATCACCCTGATCCGGCTTCCCGAGAACCGGGGTTTCACCGGAGGGATCAACACCGGGATCAAGCGCGCCCTGGCCGACGGCGCCGATTTCATCTGCCTGCTCAACAACGACACCGTCGTCACCGCCGGGTTCCTGGAAAAGCTGCTGGAAGCCGCCGCCAAAAATCCCCGGGCCGGGGTGCTCGCCCCCCGGGTCAATTACGCCCGGGATCCCGAACTGGTCTGGAGCCAGGGCATCGCCGTCAACCGCCTGACCGGCCGTATCCTCACCCCCCATTGCGGCCGTCCCGTCGCCAAGGCTCCGGGCCGGGTGGAGGACGTCTCCGCTGTCTCCGGCGCGGTCATGCTCGTTCCCCGCGAGACTTTCGAAACGGTGGGACTGTTCGACGAACGCTATTTTCTCTGCTTCGAAGACGTCGACTTCTGTCTCCGGGTCCGCCGGACGGGCAAGCAGGTTCTGGTCGTCCCCCAGTCCCTGGTCTACCATAAGGTCAGCGTCTCCATGGGGGGCGAAGGGTCCAGCGCCATCATCTACTATTCCACCCGCAACCAGCTGCGGGCGCTCAACACCCGGCTCCCCATGCCCTGGTTCTGGCGGCCGCAACGTAATCTTTTCATCATGGGCTACACCCTCTTCTTCACCCTGATCACATCCCGGACCCCGCTCGGGGAAGGGCTGCGAACCTGGGGACGGGGGCTCTCCGACTACTTCCGCGGCGTCGGGGGGATGAAGAGCCGATGACGGCAGGCGGCGGCGTCAGCTCGCGGGCCGTGGCGGGCCTGGCCCTGGGGGCGTTTCTTTTCTATCTCATCCCCTTCATCGCCAGCACCGAACTGGTTTCGCCGGACGACATGATCTACGATTTTTATTCCACCAACCTGGCCGAAACCGGAGGCTTCGGGTACGTCCCCCCCGGAGACGCCTTCTTCGGCCGAACCGGGTTCACCCCCCGCTACTTCATTTACGCCGGCGGCGGGGAGAAGACCTTCCCCCGGAAGTTCCCGGGGTTCATCCTGGCCTGGGCCGGCTGGAAAGCGCTCCTCCCCTCCTTCCCGGGGAAGCTGATCAACCCCGCCGCCGCCGCCGCCGCCGTCGTTCTCGTGTACCTGATCGCGCGACGCTTTCATCCCCGCGGCCCCGCGGCCGCGGGGGCCGCCGTCCTGCTGGCGGTCAATCCGATCCTCATTCACCGCGCCTACATGTACAACCCCACCGTCTTCAACCTCCTTTTCTTCCTGCTCTCCCTCTGGTTCCTCCTGGAAGCCGTCTGCCGCGGAGGCACGGTCTGGTTCGCGCTCCTGGGGCTGGCCTCCGGTTGTTTCCTATGGATCCGGCCCACCAACGTCGTCTATCTGGCCGGCCTGGCGGGGCTGATTTTCTGGGAGCGGCGGCGGGTACGCGGACCGGCACGGTTTCTCCTCTCCCTGGCGGTCCTGGCGGCCGGGGTCGGGGCGCTGCTCTGGTACAACTCGCGGGTCTTCGGAAGCTGGCTCTCCCTGGGGTACACCGCGGCCACGCGGGTGAGCGGCGAAGTCATGGGGGTCAAGGCCCCCCTCAGCGTCGCCCGCATCCTCGACTACCTCAATTTTCACCCCTCCATCTGGATCAACCATGTGCGCATGCTCCCGCTGACGCTCACCCTGGCCTTCCCCCCCCTGGTCCTGGCACTGATCGGCATCTTCGGGGGCGACGACGAACCGGACCGACCCCGTTTCCGGCCCTTCTACCTGCTGCTGTTCGCCCTGGCGGTCGGCTTCTTCTCCAATTTCGGGACGTACGGGCACGAAGAAGGGGAACTGACCCTCCACTCCTCTTTCCTCCGCTATCTCCTCCCCGCCCTGGCGCTGCTCTGCATTCCGGCGGCGGCGGCGATCGGACGTTTCCCCCGCCCCCGCCGGGCGCTGGCCGCGGCCGTCGGCCTCTCCCTGGCCGTAGCGGTGCTCGCCCCCGGGGGAGTCGTGGAGACGACGCTGCAGAGCGCCTACTACGGTTCGGTCCGCGTATTTATCATGAACCGGGTCCCGGCTTCGGGCGTGCTCTTCAGCCACTACTGGGACAAGACCGCCTTCCCGGAACGGACGGTCTACACCCACGGGACCCAGCTCCCCGAACCCGGAGTCGGCGACGCGGTGGCGGACGTCCTGGCTCGGGGCCGTGAAGCCTGGACCACTTCGCACCCCTGCGACGCTCTCATCCGGGAGGAAGCCGCCCGGAGGGGATGGCCGCTCGAACCCCACCCCGGCCCGGAAGCGCTTTCCCCGGTGCTGCGGAAGGCGTCCGCGTTCATCCCCCCCTCGCTCTATCCCCTGACCCTCTACCGGATCCGGCCCGGCGGGGCGGCGGGGAAAACGGCGCCATGATCGTCTACATTACCCGGAAGTTTCCCCCCTCCATCGGGGGCATGCAGCGTTTCAACCAGAAACTGACCGAGAACCTGGCCGGAAAGATCCCTTTCCGGCTGATCGCCTGGGGACGGTCGCAGCGGTTGATGCCCTGCTTCCTCGTATACGCCGCCCTGAAAACGCTCCGGCTGGGGATGCGGGGGGAGGTAACCGCCGTCTACCTCTCCGACGGCCTGATGGCGCCCCTGGGCGTGGTCCTGAAAAAACTGCTCGGGGTGCCGGTGGCGGTCAACATTCACGGCCGGGATATCGCCTTCGCCTTCCCCGGATATCTGACCGTGGTCCCCTGGGCCCTGCGCCGCCTCGACCGCGTCATCTGCGTCAGCCGGTCGCTGCGGGAAATCTGCCGCGGCTACGGGGTGCCGGAGAAGATCCTCGAGGTCATTCCCAACGGCGTCGACGTCGCCGACTTCGCCTGGACCCGGGAAGAGCGCCCGGACCGCGTCCTGGGCCGGGACTTTTCCGGGAAAACCGTTTTGGTCACGGTCGGGCGCCTGGTTCCCAAGAAAGGAGTCGACCGGTTCGTCCGGGATATCCTCCCCGCCATCGTCCGCGCCGAACCCGCCGTCGTCTATCTGGTGGCCGGAGACGGCCCCCTGCGCGAAGAGATCGTCCGAACCGCCCGCGCCGCCGGGGTCGAAGAGAACCTGGTCATGCTCGGGGACCTGCCCATGAAGGGAGACCTGCTCAAGGCCGCGTACTGCGCCGCCGATATCTTCGTCATGCCCAACGTCCGGGTCTCCGGCGACATCGAGGGCTTCGGCATCGTGGCCATCGAGGGGGGGGCCGCCGGGCTGCCGGTGGTGGCTTCGAAGCTGCAGGGGATCCGCGAGGCCGTCGTCGAGGGCGAGAACGGCGACCTCCTGCCCTGGGACGATCCCGGAGCCTTCGTGGACGCCCTTCTCTCCCTGATCCGGGACCCGGCCCGGCGCCGCCGAGCGGGGGACCGGGCCCGCGCCTTCGTCGCCGAACGCTACGGCTGGGATTCCATCGCCGGACGCTATGCGTCCGTCTTCCGCCGCCTCGTCGACGCCGGCGCGTCGACGCGGCGCCCGGTCAGCGGGTAGCCGGAAGATCGTTGAACGCCCCGTGGTAGACCTTGGAGATCCCCCGAACCCACCAGAGCCCGGAATCGGCCCGGTAGATCGCCGGGTCGTCGAAGCCGTCGCCGTCGTAATCGGCCGGTATCGGAAGATCGGCCAGGGTCCCGAAGTAGAACCGGGTCGTGCCCCGGGCCAGCCAGAGACCGGCGAAGGGACGAAAGACCGCGGGCGCGGCGGCGGCTTCCCCGTAGCGGGCCGGCACCGGGTAGTCGGAAGAACTCCCGAAATAAACCCGGGTCAGCGAGCGCACGATCCAGAGCCCGCTGGACGGCCGGAAGACGGCCACGTCCACCCCGCCGTCGCCGCCGTAATCGGCCCGCACCGGTAGATCCCCCGATTTCCCGAAATAGAGCTTGGTGACGGCGCGGACGATCCAGGAACCGCTGGACGGCCGGAAAACGCAGGCGTCCGTCACGCCGTCCGCGTCGTAATCTCCGGGGACCACCCGGTCGTCCGCGCGACCGAAAAAGTAGGACGTCACCCCCCGGATCAGCCATTTGCCCCGGGATGCGCGGTAGAGGGCGATATCGGCGGTCCCGTCGCCGTCGTAGTCGCCGCTGACGGGGAGGTCTCCGGACGCTCCGAAATACGCCCTGGTCGCCCCCCTGACCGCCCAGAGCCCGACCGGGGGACGGAAGACCGCGATGTCGGAGCGGCCGTCGCCGAGGTAGTCACCGCCGGCCACCGGGTTGATCCATACCCCGAGCACGGGAGTGGGCTCCACGGTGGGCGTGGGAGAAACCGCGGGAGTGAGGACGGGGGACGGCATCCGGCTGGGAGTGGGAACGGGCGTAATCACCGTGGGGGTGGGTCCGGGCAGGGGGCCGGTGGGGATGCCCCAGATCTCGATGTCGTCGATGTTCCACCCCGAGTAGTCGTTGAACTGGTCGGTCGGCCCCATCCCCCAGCGCAGGCGCAGGGTTCCCGCGCCGTCGGCGCCGGGACCCAGCTGGTACGAAAACGGCGTCCAGGAGGAATCGGCGGTGTCGACGTCGAACATCTTGGGGTTTTCCCAGATCCCGACCCAGCGGCTGCCGTCGGTGGAGAATTCGATCAGGGCGTGGTCGTACTGCGACCGCTCCACGTTCAGCCAGCGTTGGAACCGGAGGTTGACGGATTCCAGAAACGAGCAGTCGAGGGCGGGAGCGGTCAACCACGAGGTCCCGGACATCGAACCCGGATAGTCGCCCTCCAGGTTGTATCCGTAGACGTTGGCCCCGGTGGCCCCGGAGACCGGGTCGGGGTTGAACCAGCCCGAAGCGTTGCCCTGCCCCTGGGGCACGCCGAACTCCCATCCGGTATCGGCGTTCCAACTGGGGTTGTAATCGAGGGAAAAGAAATAGACCCGGACCGGCTGGGCGGCGGTGGGCGTGGCGACGGGACTGGGGGTGGGGGGGGCGCTGGGCGGCGGGGTGGCGGTGGGAACGGAGGTGGGAGTGGCGGAAGGAGTGGGGGTGGCGGTGGGGGGCGGCGTGCGGGTGGCCTGGGGGACGCCCCAGATTTCGATGTCGTCGATGTTCCACCCCGAAAACGTGCGGATGTTGTCGGAAGGCCCCATGCCCCAGCGGAAACGGACCTGGGGTTGGTACCCGGCCGCCTGAACCTGGTAGGTCATCACCGTCCAGGCAGAGTCGGTGGTGTTGATGGGGGGGGGGAGGTTCTGGTAGATGCGCACCCACTCTTCCCCGTCGGTGGTGTATTCGATCCGGGCGTAGTCGTGGGTGGCGGCTTCGACGTTGAGCCAGCGCCAGAAGACCAGCTTGATCTGGGTCGCCGCCGAACAGTCGATGGGGCCGGTGGTCAGAAAATATTCGGGCATGTCGTTGGGGTAGTTGCCTTCCAGGTTGTACCCGTAGACGTTGGCCCCGGTATGTCCGGAATTCGGATCGGGGTAACCCTGATTGATGGGATCGGTGCCCCCTCCCCAGCCGGCGGGAACGCCGAAAGCCCAGTCGGATTCGACGGTCCAGCCCGGATCCGTGTCCAGGGGGAAGGAATAGAGCTCTTCCGCGGGCCGGGGCGTGGGGGTCGGGGGCGGGGTGGCGGTGGGAACGGGAGAGATGGTGGGGGAAGGCGTGGGGGAAACCGTGGGCGAAGGGGACGGCGAAGCCGTCGGCACCGCCGTCGGCGACGGCGTGGGGGACTCGGGGGCGAAAAGACGGTTTTCGCAGAACTCGGAAGTGCTGGAGAGAGAGGTGAACTGAACGGCGGTAAGCCAATCGCCCTCGCTGATTCCGGCCGCGGTCTCGACCGTCCAGACCGTGGAGACCGCCAGCGGCGCCGAACCCAGGTAGAGCATCCCTTCCCCGGGACCGCTCCCGGAGACATCGGCCCGGTACACCTCGACCCCGCACCCCAGGCTCCGGGTGCCGGCCACCCGGGCCGAAGAAGGAGAGGTCCAGGTCACCTCGACGATGGCGGGAGGGCCGACGCCCTGGTTGGCACCATCGAGAAGACGGATCCCCAGGCCGGCGTTGTCGTAGGTCGAGTTCCGGGAGACGAGATCGGAGGTCGATCCGCTCCCCTCGATCCTGACGCCGTCGCGCTCGCCGCTCTGACCGTTGAACGCGGCCGTGTTCTCCTCCAGGAGGTTGCCGGCGGCCCCGGAGCGCAGGCGAACCCCGGAAAACAGGTTGCCCAGGGCGGCGCCGGCACCGTCGGTGCCGAGCAGGTTGCCCCTGAGGACGTTGTTCCCGGAATCGTCGAGGAGAATCCCGTCGCCGAGGTTCTCCCCCACCAGGTTGCCTTCCCCGGAGCCGGTATCCCCGACCTGATTCCCTCCCGCCCCCCCTTCGATCACGATGCCGGCGTCGCCGTCGCGCCCCTGGCCGTTGGCTACGGCCGAAACCCCGTCGGCGCCCAACCCGACCAGGTTGCTCCGAAGCAGGTTGTCGACGGTCGCCGGCGGAGAGGCGACCTGCTGAGTCAGCCGAATTCCGCAGAACGAGTTGCCGCTGAAAACGTTGAGGTAGCCGCCGGGCGCCCCGACTTCGATCCCGGAGCTGTCGGTGAGCAACAGTCCCTCCCGGTTGGGGACGGAGAGCAGGCCGGAAGCGTCGGTGCCGACCAGGTTTCCCCAGACTCCGTTCCCGGCGCCGGTACAGGCGTTGAACCAGATCCCGGCCGCGGACCCGTGCCCGGAGACAAGGTTGCCCTCTCCCGCCGCGGAATCGCCTCCCACCACGGTTTCGGCGGCGCTCCAGACCGAGACCCCCCCCAACCCGTTGGCCAGAGCCGCGGCGCCGGTCGGATCGGTGCCGATGTAGTTGTTGCGGATGCCGGTCCGGACCGCGCCCGCGCCGCCGCGGTTGACCGAGATGCCGTATCCCCCGTTCGCGGCGACGACGTTCCGGCCGGTGCCCGCGCCGCCCACCGTCGCTCCCGACCCTCCTTCGATCCGGATTCCGTCCCCCCCGTTGCCGGAAGCGGCGCCGGAGGAGGTCAGGCCGATATAATTGCCTTCGATGCTGTTGTCGTCCCCTCCCGAGACCAACACTCCCGAGGTCTCGTTGTCCACGACCTGATTGGGAAACCCCTCTTCTCCGAAACGGTTGTAGGAACCGCTGATCTCCGCCCCCACCGATCCGCCGGTCAAGGTCAGACCCCGCACGGTGTTGCCGTCACCGTCGATCGCCAGGCAGCGGTACCCGTCCCCGTCGATGACCACGTCGCCGCTTCCCTGCCCGGAGTAGAAACCGTCGACGACCAGGTTGTCGGCGCTCAGCACCAGATCGGCGGCGAGGACGATGGCGGTCGCCGTCCCCGGGGGAAAGGCGGTCTGACTGAAAAAAAGGGTTCCGGAAGCGTTTTCGAGCCCGTACCGGAGCTGCCCGGCGGTCCCGGGGTCGGTGTCGGTGGCCAGGATCACTTCGTAATCGGCGGCGGCGGGCGACAGCCAGGCGCCGGACGCCGCCAGGACGGCGCCGAGAAGCTGTGCTTTCCGGACGGCGTTTCCCATGGCTCCCCTCCCGTTCTCCCGGCCCCCGTCAGTAGCGGGCGCCCCGCAAAAACGTAGCGACTCCGTAGAGTGTACCACACCCGTGGCAGAAGAGATCGATCAGAAGCAGCCCGGCCCCCAGGAAGAAATACGCCGGCCGGGTGCGGGCGGCGAGGCCGGCCAGAAAGCCGGCGTTGATCGCCACCGCGGCGGCGGCGAAAACCGCGGCCGCCGCCGCCGGTTCCCAAGACCGCCAGCCGGCGGCGGCCAGGAGCGCCGCCGCCGCCGCGAAGGTCAGGACCATGCCTCCCAGAAAGGCGCGGCTGGTGGTGACGTAGGAACTCTTGCGGCTGGAGATCCGGTCCCGGAGCGCGATCTTGGCCGATCCCGCGGCGCGGCGGAAGGCCGTGCGGCAGAGCGAGGAGAAACCGTAATGACGGATATGGTCGACTTGGAGCCGCTTGTCGATGACCAGCGGCCGCCCCCGCTTGACGATGCGCAGGCCGATCTCGAGGTCCTCGATGGTGGCGGAACGGTACTGCTCGTCGAACCCGCCCACTTCGGCGAAGACTTCGCGGCGGACGGCGGCCAGACTGGTATAGAATACGCCGACGCGACGCGGCAGCTTCATATAGGTGTAGTGCATGTAGTAGTTCTTGTATTGGCTGCAGAGATCGGGGAAGCGGGTGACGGGAGCGAGGAGCCCGATGACCCCGGCCACGGAGGGATCGGCGAAATCCTCCTCCAGGCAGGAAAAGACGTCGGGGGGTACGACCACGTCGTTGTCGACGAAGACCAGGATATCGCCGGAAGCGGACCGCGCGCCCAGGTTCCGGGCGGAGGCGGCGCCCCGGTTGACCGAACTCCGCTCGACCTTGACCGGGAACCGCTCCGCCAGAGAGTCCGACCCGTCGGTGGAGGCGTCGTCCGCCACGATCACCTCGCCGGAGCGCGCGCCGGCGGCGAAAAGACCTTCCAGTGCCTCCGGGAGCGTGGCGGAACCGTTATGGTTGGGAATGACGACCGAAAACTTCATTCCGGACCCATCTCAGCGGGAGAGGGGAAGGTCGCCTTCCCGGCCGTAGTAGAAAGCGGTTTCGCCCCTGACCGCCCAGAGCCCGTTGCGGAAAACCGCGCAATCGGGAACGCCGTCGCCGGCGTAGGCGGCGGGGACCGGATCGTCCCCCCGGACGCCGAAATAGACCCGGCTCCCCCCCGGAGAGAGCCAGAGACCGGCCCCCGACCGGAAAATCCCCGTCCCCGCGCCGGCGCCGGAGCGCAGCACGAGGGGAAGATCGTTGGCGCCCCCGAACCAGGCCGGGCTCTGCCCGAGGTGCAGCCACTTGCCGTCGGACCCCCGGTAGAGAACGAAGTCGGCGGTGCCGTCTCCGCCGTAGTCGGCGGCCAGGGGCAGGTCTCCGGCGGCGCCGAACCAGATCCGGGTCCTCCCCCGCACCGCCCAGAGCCCATCGCGGAAGAGCGCGCAATCGGCGGTCCCGTCGCCGTCGAAGTCGGCGGGAACGGGAACGTCGCCCGCGGCGCCGAAATACCAGCGGGTGAAGGCGCGGACTAGCCAGGCGCCGGAACGGTAGACGGCCGGATCGGTCGCGCCGTCGCCGTCGAAGTCGGCGGGAACGGGAACGTCGCCCTCGGTCCCGTAACAGACGCGGGTGAGGCCGCGGACCAGCCAGAGGCCGCCGCGGAAGAGCGCGAAGTCGACGGTTCCGTCGCCGTCGAAGTCGGAGCCGCCCGCGGCCGGGAACGGCGCGAGATCGAAGTCCTGCTCGGCGCCCGGATCAGGGTCGGGGAGGGTGAGGGTCGTCCGCCGGGAGTGGTACCCGGGAGCGGTAACCGTGACCGCGTACTCCCAGGGCCCGCATTCGTCGGCCCCGATCACGGAGGTCAGGTAGTAGCCCGAGGATTCGGTGACGGCGGACGTCTCCCCGTGGGTGGCGGTGATCAGGGTGACTTCGGCCCCCGGCACCCCCTGGCCGGCGGCGGCGGCGTAGACGTGCCCTTCCAGGCGGATACCCAGGCTGCACGGGGTCGGGGTCGGCGGGGGGGAGGTGGGGACGGGGGTGGGGGCCCCGGCCCCGGGCCAGCCGGCCAACCGGGCGAAGAGCCACCAGGCCGCCCGGCCCTTGAGGATGCAGTTGAGGTTGGCGCAGGGGGGGCTGTCGGAGTGGGCGCACCCGGTGCAACCGCCGTAGCCGGCGACCCCGTCGCCGGTGGTCAGGATGGACAGCTCGGAGGAGGGGTGGGCCGCCAGCCACTGGGAAGCCCAGTTTCTCTCCCCCACCCCGGGCTGGGTGTAGTCGAGATTGTCGTACATCTCCAGGTCCCAGAAGTAGGAGCCGTCGGGATCGTAGGCCTCGATGTCGGCGAAGTCGAAGAGAACGCGGCCGTTGGCGGCGCAGTGCGCGCGGATGCGCTGGTTGTTGTAGTGAACGTTGCCGGTGCCGTCGCCGTAGTCCTCCTCGTACTCCCCTTCCCCCTCGGCGTGCCCGGTCATGAAGACGAAGATCACGGGGTGCTGAGCGGCCCGGGCCTTGCTCCCGCCCGGACCGTACTCCGAGATCAGCAGCTCCATGTGGTCGAGGTAGCGCTGGACGTTATGCCCGTTGATGCTGCACCAGGACCAGACGACGACGTTGACGTGGTAGTTGGCGGGGTCGTCGAGGAGGGCCCGGGTGGCGGTGACCCAGGGGGTGACGCCGTGGCCGTCGATGTAATCCCCCGCGCTCAGGTCGGCGCAACCGGGGATCCCCTCGTCGTCGAGGTCGAGACCGGAGGAACCGTCGTCGCTCCAGCGATACCGGTCCCCGTAGGCGGGAAAGGCTCCCAGACAGTCCATTCCGGTGATCAGCTGGCTGCCGTGAGAGGTGTGCTGATACGCGATGTGCAGGTCGCTTTTGGCCTGGGCGATCCAGGCCGAGGGAACGGTTCCCGAATCCGTGCAGGTGTGGTCCACCAGCAGCGTCTGGGCTCCGGCGGCGAACGCCAGGGCCGGGAAAAGCAGCACCGCCGCGATCGGTCTCATGCGAGGCCTCCTTTTGAGTATAATTATACCAGGAATCGGAGAAAACGCACAGACTAGCGCTTGGAGCCGGGGGTAAACTATGGTAGTTTCTGAAAGGACCGGGGGAGACGCGACCATGCGGAAGAACGCCGTTATTCTGGCCATCGACGACGAGGAGTCGATCCTCACCCTGCTGGGCATCCATTTTCGCGGGTTGGGCCTGGCCCTGGAAACAGCCGGAACCGGGGAAGAAGGCTTGCGGAAGGCCAAGGCCCTCAAGCCCGACCTTATTCTCCTGGACGTCGCCCTTCCCGACATCACCGGTTTGGACGCTCTCCAGGCTCTGAAAGAGGACCCGGAACTGAAGCGGATCCCCGTCATCATCCTCTCCGGGTACCCCCTGGAGGAAGCCAGCAACGTCTTCCTGGAGGCGGGGGCGGCGGACTATATCCTTAAAACCGTCCGGATCAGGCAGGTTATCGAAGATGTCCTCTCCTACCTCCCCGCCGGGGAAAACCAGTAAGTACCTGCCTCCCGCCTGGTTCAGAAGGGCGATCGAATCGGCCCGGGAGACGGTGGTCTTCACCGATACCGGCCGCCGGATCATCTACGCCAACCCCGCCCTGCGCGTCTCCCACGGGTACGCTCCGGAAGAGGTGATCGGCTTTTCCTCCACCGACCTTTTCGGCGACATCCCCGGCAACCCCGACGATCTCGGGCCCAAGATCGCCGAGGAAGCGGTGGGAGGCGTCTGGAGGGGGGAAGTCTATAACCGCCGCAAGGACGGATCGGTCTTCCCCGTTCGCCTGACCGTCTCCACCGTCTACGACGCCGATCTCGACATACTCGGCTACATCGGCATCTCCACCGACATCACCGAGGAAAAACGCCGGGAAGCCGAACTCAACCTGACCTTGAAACAGCTGCGCAAGGCCTCCGACTTCAAGGGGGAGTTCATATCCACCCTCTCTCACGAAATCCGGACTCCCCTCACTTCCATCCGGGCTTTCTCCAATATCCTCCTGACCATGGGGGACCGGGCGGACGAGGCCACCCGGCGGGAGTTCATCGGGCAGATCCACGCCGCGTCGGAGCGGCTGAACGGCATGCTCAACCGGATGCTCGAACTCGCCAAGATCGAATCCGGCGAGATGAGCTTCAACGACGAGGTCGTCAACCTGACCGGCGCCGCCCTGGAAGCGGTCGCGGACATGCAGGGCCTGGCCCTGGAGAAAAACGTGGCCATCGACCTCTGCAACCCTCCGCTGGAAGTCAGGGTCGTGGCCGACCGGGACCGGATCCGGGAAGTTTTTCTCAACCTCCTGAGTAACGCCATCAAGTATTCCCCTCCGGGGAGCACGGTCTCGATCGAGCTGGGGTGGAAGGAAAAGGGGAAGGGCGCGGCCGAAGTCCGCATCCGCGACCAGGGCCCGGGGATCCCGGACGGGATGGAGGAAACCATCTTCGAACGCTTTCAGCAGGGGGACCGGAGCGGCGAAAACGGCCACGGCGTCGGCCTGGGCCTGGCCATCTGCCGCGAAATCCTCCGCCATTACGGGGGCGGGATCCGCGCCGGGAACGGCCCCGAGGGCGCGGTCTTCACCTTCACGCTGCCCTCCCTCACGTAGCGGGCGGGGCCTCCCCGAAGAGGTGGATATCCCGTTGCGGGAAGGGGATGGAGAACCCTTCCTTCTCCAGGGCCTGTTTCAACCGGGCGTAGAAATCGTTGAGCACGTCTCCGAACGCGCCGGGAGCGGTGTAGACGAAGATGTCGAAATTGACGCTGCTGTCCCCCAGTTCCTTGAGCCGGACAAAGGGGGCCGGGTCCTTGAGGATCCGGGCGTCGGCCTCCAGCACTCCCGCGATCACTTCCCGGGCGCGGAACTGATCGTCTCCATAGGCGATCCCCACCGAAAATACGGTGCGGCGGAAGGGGGCGCGGGCGTAGTTGACGATCTTGGTTCCCCAGACGCTGGAGTTGGGGAGGTAGACCACCGGTCCTTCGAAGGACTTGAGCTTGGTGGAGACGATGTTGAGGTCCTCGACCGTGCCCATGGTCCCGGCGATATCGACGACGTCCCCCAGACGGAAGGGACGGTAGACCAGGATCATGATGCCGGAAGCGAAATTGGAGAGGGAATCCTTGAAGGCGAAGCCCAGGACCAGGCTCCCCACCCCCAGGCTGGCCACGAAGGGGGCGATCGACACCCCCAGTTTTTCCAGGGCCATGATGGCCGCCACCACCACCACCGTGCTCCGGGCGGCCCGGGCGGCCAGGCCGATCAGAAGTTTTTCCTCCCTGAGTTTTCCCCGGGCGAGGACCCGGCTGACGAGCCGGCCCACGAACCGGCTCGCCAGCCAGCCGAGCCCGAATAAAATCAGGGCGTAGGCCACGTCGGCCACCGCTTCCGGACCCTGTTCGAACAACCAGTTTTTCCAGGCTTCCATCGCTCCCTCCTCGTCAGTATCTGCTTGAGCGTTCTTGCTGGGAATGTTTACCATATAACCGGTCCGGAGGAGATTCCAGACTATTTATCCATGAGCGAGCGACGCGATACATCCGGGTCCCGGCTCCCCGGGGGGAGGGTGATGTTCCATCTTTTTCCCTTGGGGGCCCTGCTCCTTTCCGGGGACGGCGCCATCCTCGACGCCAACCCCGCCGCCTGCCGCAACTCCGGCTACGAACCCCGGGAACTGACGGAGCGCAACGTCCGGGACCTGGTTCCGGCAGAGGACCGCGAAAAGGTGGAGGAAGCCCTGGAGCGGCTGCGCCGGGGAGAGGATCTGCCCGGGCCCGTCCGGGTCGTCCACGCCGACGGCTCCGTTCATTGGAAGGAAGTGTACGGGGCCGCCCTGGGCGCGGGGCGCGGAAAATTTCTCCTGGTGATCAAGGACATCTCCACCGAGGTCGAGGCCCGCCACTCCCTGGAAATCAGCGAAGGAAGGCTGCGCCTGATCCTGGCCAACACCACCGACATCAGCTTCCGGATGGAAGCGGAGAAGGGCTACACCTTCGTCAGTCCGGCGGTCGAACATATCCTGGGCTATCCCCCGGAAGCTTACTACCGCGATCCCCTCTTCCACCGCCGGATCACCCTGCGGGGGGACCTGGACAAGATCGAACGGATCTTTTCCAGCCTCGGCGCCCGGGAACGCCCCCCGGAGCGCGTGGTGGTCAAACAGGTCCACCGCGACGGGCGCGTGGTCTACCTCGACTACTCCCTCACCTTCGAAGTCGACGAGTCCGGGAAGGTGGTGGCCTTCGAGGGCCTGGCCCGCGACGTCACCGCCCGGACCCTGGCCGAGAAGGAACTCAAGCGCCGGGAAACGATCTTCCGGACCATCTACCACAGCGCGCCGGTCATGATCATGGCCTTCGACGAGGGCGGGGGCATCCTCCTCTGGAACCGGGAGTGCCGGGAAAAAATCGGCTGGAGTTCGGACGAGATCATGAACTCGGACGACCCCCTGGGCCAGCTTTTCTCCGACACCGAAACCCGGGACCGCTTCTTCGAGCACGCCCTGCTCGGGGAAGGGACCTACTCCCGCTGGGAGGTCCGGACCCGGGCGGGGGAGAAACGGCTCCAGGACTGGGCCAGCTTCAAGTTGGAATCCGGGAACATCGTCTCGGTCGGGGTGGACATGACCGATTACGAAACGGCCAACGAAGCCATCCGCCGCAGCGAGCTCAAGCTGCGGCAGATCATCGACCTCGTCCCCCATTTCATCTTCGCCAAGGACGACTCGGGAAAGATCCTGACCGCCAACCGGGCCATGGCCGATTTTCACGGAACCACCGTCGAAGCGATGCTGGGAAAGACCGACGCCGACTTCTACCCGGCCGAGCTGGCCCGGGCCTTCCACGAACAGGACCTCGATGTCATCCGCCGGGGCCGGCCCCGGCTCATACCGGAGGAAACGGTCGTCGACCACAACGGCCGGGATCGGGTTTTTCAAACCATCAAAATACCCTTCACCTCGACCGGAACTCCGAGACCGAGCGTCCTCGGCGTCGCCATGGACATCACCGAGCGCAAGCGGATGGAGGAAGAGCTGATCCGCACCTCCAAGATCGAGACCATCGGCCTGATGGCGGGGGGAATCGCCCACGACTTCAACAATATCCTCACCGGGATCGCGGGGCAGATCTCCCTGGCCAAGATGCGCGCCGGCGGCAACCAGGAGATCATCCAGAAACTGGAGCGGGCGGAGCGCGGGATCCGCCAGGCCCGCAACCTGACCCGGGAACTCCTGTCCTTCTCCCGGGGGGAAACCCCGAACCTGGTCCCGGTCGACCTGGCCGCGGTGATCCGGGAAAACCTGGACATCGCCCTGAGCGGATCGGAAGTCGTTTCCCGGATCGAAATCGACCCCGAACTCAAGCCCGTTCTCGGGGACCGGGGCCAACTCGGCCAGGTGATCCACAACCTCGCCATCAACGCCAAGCAAGCGATGAAAGGACGGGGAACTCTCGTCCTCCGGGCCGGCAACGTCACGGTGCGCGACGGGAAAATCCCCGGCCTGGGCGCGGGCGAATACGTCTGCCTGACCAGCAGCGACACCGGGCCCGGCATCTCCCCCGCCCACCTGGAGAAAATGTTCGAGCCCTTCTACACCACCAAGCGCACCGGTGCGGGGCTGGGGTTGGCGGTGGTCAACTCCATCGTCCGCAAACACCAAGGAGCGATCGTCGCCTCCTCCATCCCGGGAAAAGGCGCCACCTTCACCGTCTACCTGCCGGCCAGCGACGCTCCCCCGCCCGGGGAAGGAGAGCACCCGGTCACTCCCGGCTGCGGATCGGGCCGGATTCTTCACGTCGACGACGAACCCGAGGTCCGGGAGGGGGTGCGGGAGATGCTGGAACTGCTGGGCTATCGGGTCAGCTCGGCCGAGAGCGGAGAACGCGGGATCGAGCTGTACCGGGAAGCCCGAAAGCAGGGAGACCCCTACGTCGCCGTCCTCCTCGACCTGGTCATGCCCGACGGCATCGGGGGGAAAGAGACGGCGCGGGCGCTGAGGAAGGAAAATCCCGACGCCTGCCTGATCGCCGCCAGCGGCTTCTCCAACGACACCGCCATCGTCGACCCCCGGGGGAACGGATTCGACGCCTCCCTCTCCAAGCCTTTCATGCTGGGAGAACTCAACCGGGTGATCGAGCGGGCCTGCGCCGGACGGCAGGCGCCCCCGGAGGGGGCCGAAACCAACCCGTAAGGGGATCAGAGGCGGCGGGGGTCCTGCCGGAACCGCCGCCGGACCACGCGGATCCGCTTTTCCATGATCCGGAACCGGACCGCCCCGAAGACCGATACCGCCGCCCCCAGGGGGATCAGGGCCAGGCCCAGGTAATAGAGCGCCCCCCCGGAGACGAAGTGCACGAAGGTCACCCCGGCCAGGACCAGGGTGAGTCCCCCGCGCAGGTAGGCGAGAAAGGTCCGTTCGTTGGCCAGGAGCGTCCGGTCGAGCGCCAGCTCGTCCCGGAGAATCAGATCCTGGTGGCGGAAACGTTCGTAGGGATTTTCGATCATGCTTGCTTCCTTGCCTCCGGCCCCGGGATGCTTTCTCAGTCGAGGATCAGCCGTCCCGCCAGGGCCCGGCGCAGCTCGGGCACCACCAGGGGAATGTCCTCGCGCTTCTTGACCGGGAAAAACCGGCCGGCGGTCTTGACGGCCAGCGGGGTCAGGAGCCGGGTCAGGTCTCCCTGGAGCCGCTCGAACTGCACCACCGGGCGGTCGACTTCCCCGGAAGGCCCCAGCTCCTTGAGTTCCTTGATGGCGACGTAGACCGGGAGCCGGTCCGTCAGGCTCCGCGCCCGCTCGATCAGTTCTTCCCGGGACGCCCGCCGCAGACGCTCGCGGTCGAGGCCGAAGAGGTCGAGGAGCCCCCGAACGGAAACGGTGTAGGTGGCGTTGTTGAAGTCGGGGATCGCGTCCTGGTCGAAATCGGGGGGAAAGGCGAACTCCTCGACGATCTGCGGCCATTCGCGGCCGATCTCCGGAGCGTAGACCCGGGCCAGGGTCCCCCCCTTCTGACCGGGGGGCTTGACGCTGACCTCGCAGAGAATCCCCACCCCGTCCCGTTCCCTCAGCGCGAGCAGCCCGGGAAGCGCCGGGTCGACCGTCGCCCCCAGGTTGTCGATGTTGGAGATACCCAGGTACTCGATCCCCAGGTCGACCATGGTCAGGAGGGGGCGCGACGGATCCAGGATCAGCCAGAGGGTGGTGTCGAGGTGCCCCGGAGGGTTGTAGCGGTTTTCCTCCTCGTCGCTCTCCACCACGTCCCCGGCGTGGGCGCGGCCGTAGTCGGCCCAGAACCCGATGTACTCGGCGAGGTCGGCGCGGACTTTCTCCAGGGCCGGCCGGCCGGCGGGCGCCTCCGACTTCAGGCGCAGGTCGAGTTTCCGCAAAGCCTTCCCGTAATGGGCGCGGATGTCGGCGGCGGACGGGATCACCCGCTTCATGATCCCCTGGCAGTAGGTGAACACGTCCTCTTTACCGAAATTGCCGCGCTCGGACAGGATCTCCCGCGTCCGTTCGTCGGTGAAGTAGCTGTTGAGGATCCAGACCGGCAGCCGGGCGCCGAAATGCCGGGAGGCCCAGCGGGCGTGGGCCAGCTTCAGTTCCATGAAACTCCGGAGCCTCCCCCCCTCTTCCATGATCTCGAACGCCCCCTTGGGCAGGCGCTCGCCGGGCTTCTGAAAACGGGTGGCGGCGCCGCCGTTCATCAGGATCAACCCGTATGTGCCGGAGGAGATGATCTCGGCGCCCGCGCGGCTCTCCGGGGAACCGTCGCCCGGGAACTCCGCCGTATCCTCCGGGAGCGGAACCCCGACCTCCCAGTCGTTGCCGTAGGTGATGACGTTGGTCTCCAGGCTCAGTTCGCCGGAGCGGTACCTCCTCTGGAGCTCTTCGAACTCCCGGGGGTCGAAGTGATACCGTTGCAGCAGATCCGCGCTCATGGTTCTTCCTCCAGGCAAGGTCCCGCCCTCCCCGCGGGGGGAGGCGTCGGACGGAATCTCAACCGGGCCGCCCGGAAAAAATATTTGAGCAGCACCGATGTCTTCAGTTTCGATTTCCCGTGAACCCGGTCCCGGAAAACGATGGGGACCTCGGCCACGGTCAGGCCCGCCCGTCGGGCCCGATAGAGAACCTCGGTCACGATGAAGGGGTCGGTCGAGGCGATCGAATCCGGATCGACCGCTTCCAGGCCGCGGCGGGTGAATCCCCTGAACCCGGTGGTGGGGTCAGCGTAATCCAGGCCCAGCAGCGCCCGCAGATACCAGCGGGCCCCCCGACTGATCAAGTCCCGGTGCGCGCCCCGGCCCACCGCCCCGCCCCCGGGGATAAACCGGGAGCCCAGGATCATCTCCGCCCGGGAAAGCCCCTCCACCAGGAGGGGCAGGTCGTCGGGCCGGTGCGAACCGTCGCCGTCCATTTCCACGATCGCGTCGGCCCCGGCCGCCAGGGCCGCCAGGTACCCCTCCCGCCCGGCGCGGCCCCGTCCCCGGGGCCCGCGGCGGGCGATCAGGCGGACCCGGGGGTCGCGGCGGGCAACCTCCTCGACCAGGCGCCCGGTGCCGTCGGGGGATCCGTCGTCGACCACCAGCACCTCCAGTTCCGGGAAAGGCTGGGCCAGAACCCCCTCGACCACCTCGGCGATGTCTCCGGCCTCGTTGTAGGTGGGAATCACTACCGCAACCTTCACCGGCACCTCACAGCAGCCTGACCAGCGACTCCATCACCCTCTCCGCGGTGATGCTGTCCATGCAGTTGGGGGAAACCTCGCAGTCGTTGAGGTAGCAGCACTGGCAGGGGACGGGCGCGACGACCCGCTCCCCGCGGCCGTAAAGCTCTATCTCCCAAGCCGAGGTGGGCCCGAAGAGCGCCGCCACTTTCTTTCCCAGACCCAGGGCGGCGTGCAGGGCCATGGTGTCGCTGGCGACCAGAATGTCGACCTGGGCCAGCCGGGAGAAGAATCCCCGCAGGGAGTTGCGGCAGCCGGCGTCGATTACCTGCGGGCCCGCCGCCTCCAGAATGCGGGCGTTGCGTTCCTCCTCCTCCGGGCCGCCGAAGAGAACGACCTGGGCGTCGAGCTCCCCCCGCAGGCGCCGGATCAACTCCACCGTGCCGGTTTCGGTCCAGCGCTTATACCGCCAGCGGCCGCCGCCGCCGGTGTTGACGCCCACGGTCAGACGGCACTCGTCCAGCCCGTTGCGGATTGCGAAAATCCGTCCGGCTTCGCGCTCGGCGGGCAGGAGGTTCAGGACCACGCCCCCGACCGGAGGTTCCAGGCCGAGGATCCCGGAGACGATCTCCTGATAGGTCCGCCGGTTGGCGCGTTTGAGGTCGTCGAAGACGCTCGTCTCCAGCAGCTCCCGGGCGGCATCCCCCAGCGGGCGCACCCGGCCGCGTTCGTCGAGGTCGAAACCTACCTTCTCGCGGGCCCGGGCCAGGGAGAGGAGCCCGGCGCTGAGAGGCGACGTGTCGAGGTTGACGGCCAGGTCGAACTCGCGGACCTGGAGAGCGACCAATCCGTCGGGCTGAAGGGGGAGCACCCGGTCGACCAGGTCGTTGCCGACGAAGAGAGGGAGCGCCGGGGCGCGGGTGATCCAGGTGATGAAAGCGCCCGGGTCCCTCTTTTTCAGGCCGGGGAGAATCGCGGTGGTGCGCAGAACGTCGCCGAGGGCGTCCAGCTTGACGACGAGAATTTCCCGGCCGGCGGGGGCGTACTCGGAGCAGTCGGCGCACTTCGCCCCCGAAGCCTTATGGTACCGGCAGGGCCTGTCCCCCCGGTAGAACCGGCATTCCCGTTTAATGATTTCCATGGTTCGGTCCCCGTCAGCGGCGGCATTTAAGCACAGCCGGCGGGGGTAAGGACAGGATAAAGTGGCCGTACCCTCCTTGCGCCGGGACCCGGAACCTGCTAGAATCCCCGCCCGAACGTTCGTAAACGCACGGTGGAACTATGGACCGGGAACAACTGAGCAGCGACGTCAGGAAAGTGGTCTCGAAGTGGCGGGGGAAACGCGGCACCCTGATCATGGTCCTGCACGAGATCGAGAAGCTCTACGGCTACGTTCCCCGCGAGGTCTCCCTGGAAATTTCGCGGGAGATGGACATCCCCCTGGCCCGCATCTACGAAGTCATCACCTTCTACCACTACTTCAAACTCACCCCCCCGGGCAAGCACACCATCTCGGTCTGCATGGGCACCGCCTGCTACCTGAAGGGGGCGCCCAACCTGCTCGGCGAAATCCGCAACATCCTCGGCATCGGCCCGGGGGAAACCACCCCGGACGGACTCTTCAACCTGACCGTGGTCCGCTGCCTGGGCTGCTGCGGGCTGGCCCCGGTGCTCAAGATCGACGACACCATCCACGGGGAGGTCAAGGTCGGCGAAGTCATCGAAATCCTCTCCGCCTACACCAAGGAACTGACGGAATGAACGCCGCGGAGCTGAGCCGGATCAAGAGTTCCCGGGAATCCGAGCCTAAAAACTGGATCCGGGTGGGGTACAGCACCTGCGGGATCGCCGCCGGGGCCGAGGAAGTGTACGCGGTTCTGGAACGGGAGATCCGAAAACGGGAACTGGACGTGACCCTCAAGAAAGTCGGCTGCGTGGGCATGTGCTACGCCGAGCCCCTGGTCGAAGTCGACGTCGAGGGCGCCCCCCGGGTCTTCTACGGAAAAGTGGACGGGGAGAAGGCCGCCAAGATCGTGGAAAAACACGTGGTCGGCAAGATCCTCCTCAACGACATCATTTACGACGTTCCCCTGAGATAATCCGATGCACCGGGGCAAACGCATTTTGATCAAGGACACGGGGGCGACGGGGCCGGACCGGACCCGGGAGTTCTACAGCGGTTTCCTCAAGCACCTGGTCGAGAAAAAGCTCGACGACGCCGTCCAGCCGGTCCGGGTGGCGGACATCGGCCTCTACGACGCGGGAGTGGTCGTCCATATCCTCCCCGACGACATCGTCTACGCGGGCGTGGAGGAGAAAGACGTCGCCCCCATCGTCTCCCAGACCGTCTGCGAGGGAAAAACGATCAAGCGCCTTCTCCACGAACACCGGAGCCTGCAGACGCGGATCGTGCTGCGCAACTGCGGGGTCATCGACCCCGAGAACATCGACGACTACATCGGCGTGGACGGGTACGCCGCCGCGGCCAAGGTTCTGGGGGGGATGACCCCGGAAGAGACGATCGGGGAACTGAAGATCAGCGGGCTCAGGGGGCGCGGGGGGGGAGGCTACCCGACCTGGAAGAAGTGGGAGTTCACCCTCAACGTCGATGCCGACCAGAAGTTCGTGATCTGCAACGGGGATGAGGGCGACCCCGGGGCCTACATGGACCGGAGCGTCCTGGAGGGCGACCCCCATTCCGTCCTGGAAGGCATGATCATCGCCGGGTTCGCGGTCCGCGCCGGGCAAGGCTACGTCTACATCCGGGCCGAATATCCCCTGGCGATCAAGCGGGTGCAGCACGCCATCGACCAGGCCTACGCCCGGGGCCTGCTGGGGAAAAACATCCTCGAATCAGGCTTCGACTTCGACATCGAGATCAGGCTGGGAGCGGGGGCGTTCGTCTGCGGGGAAGAAACCGCGCTCATCGCCTCCATCGAAGGCAAACGGGGGTACCCCAGCCCCCGCCCCCCCTACGCCGCGGTCAAGGGCCTCTGGGGAAAACCGACGGTCATCAACAACGTCGAGACCCTAGCCAACGTCCCCCGCATCCTCCTCAAGGGGGGCGAGTGGTTTTCCGGGATCGGCCGGATTCTGACCAAGGGAGCCAGCCGGGGCACCAAGGTCTTCGCCCTGACCGGAAAAGTCCGCAACTCGGGCCTGATCGAGGTGCCGATGGGGACCACCCTCAAGGAGATCGTCTTCGAGATCGGCGGCGGGGTGGCCCGGGGCCGGGCGCTCAAGGCCGTCCAGACCGGCGGGCCTTCGGGGGGGGTCATCTCCAGCGACTTCATCAATATCCCGGTGGGCTACGAGAAGCTGCAGAAACTGGGGTCGATCATGGGCTCGGGGGGCATGATCGTCATGGACGAGGACGACTGCCTGGTCGACATCGCCAAGTTCTACCTGCGGTTCTGCGTGGACGAGTCCTGCGGGAAATGCGCCCCCTGCCGGATCGGGGGGGTCCAGCTCCTGCGCATCCTGACCCGGATCACCGACGGGGAAGGACGGGTCGAGGATCTGGAAAAGCTCCGGACCATCTGCCACGCCATGCAGAAAGCTTCCCTCTGCGGGCTGGGGCAGACCGCGCCCAACCCGGTTCTCTCCACCCTCAACTACTTCGAAGACGAATACCGGGAGCACATCGAACGGCGCCATTGCCCGGCCGGGCGCTGCCAGAAGCTCTTCAGCTACGCCATCGACCAGGACAAGTGCAAGCGCTGCGGGCTCTGTATCCGCCACTGCCCGGTCCACTGCATCGCCGGGAACCGTGAGACCGGGTTCGTCATCAACTCCGAAGAATGCATCCGGTGCGGACGGTGCTTCGCCGAGTGCAAATTCGACGCCATCCAGCGAGATTGACCCCATGATCAAAGCGTTCGTCAACGACATTCCGGTCGAGGTCGAGGAAGGGACGACGATCCTGGAGGCGGCCCGCAGGGTGCAGGTCAAGATCCCCACCCTCTGCGCCCATCCCGACCTGCCGCCTTCGGCCGCCTGCGGTCTCTGCGTGGTCAAGATCAAGGGCTCGCAGAAGATGCAGCGGGCCTGTTGCACCCCGCTCGAGGAGGGGATGGAGATCGTCACCCACGACCCGGAGCTGGTCAAGGTCCGGCGCACGATCGTGGAGCTGATCCTCTCCAACCACCCCAACTATTGCCTCACCTGCGGACGCAACAACAACTGCGAGCTGCAGAAACTGGTGGCGGACTTCGCCATCCGCGACGAACTCTACGACAAGATCGTGCGCGACCTTCCCCAGGACTCCTCCACCGGAACCATCGTCCTCGACCCCGATAAGTGCATCAAGTGCGGACGCTGCGTCGAGGTCTGCCAGATCCTCCAGGACGTCTGGGCCCTCTCCTTCCTGGAACGCGGCTTCAATACCCGGATCTCCCCGGCCGGAGACATCCAGCTGGCCGAATCCCCCTGCATCAAATGCGGCCAATGTTCGGCCCATTGCCCCACCGGGGCCATCTTCGAGCAGGACGACACCCGCCGGGTCTGGGACGCGCTCCTCGACCCCGCCAAGCACTGCGTGGTCCAGATCGCCCCCTCGGTCCGGGTCGCGGTCGGCGAAGGCTTCGGCCTCCCCCCCGGGACCGACCTGACCCGGAAGACGTACGCCCTCTTCCGGAGGCTGGGGTTCAGCGCCGTCTTCGACACCTGTTTCAGCGCCGACGTCACCATCATGGAGGAGGGCGCCGAATTCACCGAGCGCCTGAAGGCGGGGGCCGAGCGGCTTCCCATGATCACCACCTGCTGTCCCGCCTGGATCGATTTCATGGAAAAATTCTACCCGGAGATGATCGACCACTTCTCCTCGGTCAAATCCCCCCAACAGATCCTGGGCGTGCTGGCCAAGACCTATTACGCCCAGGACCGGCAGATCGACCCGGCTTCGATCGTCATGGTCTCGGTCATGCCCTGCACCGCCAAGAAATTCGAGATCACCCGCAACGACGACATGTACGCTTCCGGTTCCCAGGACGTGGACATCGTCATCACCACCCGCGAGCTGATCAGGATGATCCGGCAGATCGGGATCGACTTCCTCAACCTCCCCGACGAAGACCCCGACCATATCCTCGCCGACTATTCGGGCGCGGGGGTGATCTTCGGGGCCACCGGCGGGGTCATGGAGGCCGCGCTGCGCACCGCCCACTACATGGTCACCGGGGAAAACTACAAACGGTTCGATTTCAAGGAACTGCGGGGTCTGGCCGGGATCAAGGAAGCGTCGATCAAACTGGGCTCGGAGACGCTCAAAATCGCGGTCGCCCAGGGCCTGGCCAACGTCTCCCAGGTCCTCGACCGGGTGATCGCGGCCCAAAAGGCGGGAAAGCCCCTTCCCTACCATTTCATCGAGGTCATGGCCTGCCCCGGGGGGTGCGTGGGGGGCGGGGGGCAGCCCTACCCGGTCACGGACGAGGTCAGGGAAGCCCGGGCCGCCGGAATCTACCGGGCGGACCGGGACAGCCCCATCCGCTACTCCCACGAAAACCCGGCGGTTCAGGCCCTCTACAACGAGTTTTTGGGGAAGCCCCTGGGAAAACGCTCGGAACAGCTCCTGCACACCAGCTACCGGGCGCGGCCGCTCTACAAGAAATAAGGCGGGGACCCGGGCCGACCCCGCCGCCGGGAAGAGGGGATGCTGAAAACACCGCATTCGCTGCGCCTGCACCTGGGCATCTTCGGCCGGACCAACGTCGGGAAATCGAGCCTGCTCAACTTCATCACCGGCCAGGAGACGGCCATCACTTCCCCCCACCCGGGAACGACCACCGACGCGGTGGTCAAGGCCATGGAACTGCTGCCCCTGGGACCCGTTCTCTTCCTGGACACCGCCGGGGTCGACGACGTCTCCGTCCTGGCGGGCTCGCGCCTGGAGGCAACCGGGAAAATCTACGACCGGACCGACATCGCCGTGCTCGTGCTCGAAGCCGGGATCTGGACCGGCTACGAGGAGGAGATCGTCGCGGCCTGCCGACGGCGGCGGATTCCCTGCCTGGCCGTGGTCAACAAGATCGACGTCGCCCCCGCCGACGGCGCCTTCCGGAAACTCCTGGAGGAGAAGGCGTCGGCCCGGCTCGAGGTTTCCTGCGTCTCCCTTCCGGGGAAAGAACCGTTCCTGCAATCCTTCACCGCCGCCCTCATCGAACTCTGCCCGGAGGAATTCGTCGCGCCTCCCGCCCTGGTGGGCGACCTCCTGCGGCCGGGGGAGACCTGCGTCCTCATCGTCCCCATCGACCTGGAGGCCCCCAAGGGGAGGATCATCCTCCCCCAGGTCCAGGCGATCCGGGACCTTCTCGACCACGGCCAGGCCGCCCTCACGGTCAAGGAAGACGGCTACGCCGCCGCCCTGGCGGGGCTCCGCCGCCCCCCGGGGCTGGTCGTCTGCGATTCCCAGGTGGTCGAGCGGATGGTCCGGGAGACCCCGCCCGACGTCCCCTGCACCACCTTCTCCATCCTCTTCGCCCGATGGAAGGGGGACCTGGCGGAGGCGGTCCGAGCGGTGAAGACGGTGGACTCGCTCGGGGACGGCGACCGGGTGCTGATCGCGGAGGCCTGCACCCACCACCCCCTGGAAGACGACATCGGGCGGATCAAGATCCCGCGCTGGATGCGGGAGTACACCGGCAGAAACCCGGCCTTCGACGTCGTCCCGGGCCGGGCATACCCCGAGAATCTTTCCGACTACCGCCTGGTCGTCCACTGCGGCGGCTGCATGATCTCGCGGCGGGAGGTGCTCCTGCGCGTACAGCGGGCCCGGGAAGCCGGGGTCCCCGTCACCAACTACGGGGTCTGCATCTCCTACCTGCGCGGGGTCCTCGACCGGGTGGTCGCTCCCTTCGGCCTCTCCGGGCCGCCTCAGAGCGGGATATCGGGGTCGGGCGGGCACCCGCAGCGGGCTTCGGAGGAATAGGAGAGGGCGAAAAAGAGCCCGGCCAGGACCAGGTAGGCCAGGGTGAAGAGGTAGGGGATCTCCCGGGCGGGGGAGCCGAGCAGCCAGGGGAGGTACATGCTCCCGGTGGGGTCGGCGGAGTGGACGACCCCGAAGAAGCTGAGGGCGGCCAGGATCAGCAGGTAGACGGAACAGGCGCGCAGCCGCCGGTCGATCATCTGGATCAGGAACGCCCCCCAGAGCATCCCGGTGATGATGAACCCGTTGCCCAGGGAGACCTCGACCAGGACCGGGGGGAGGGTGTCGGTGACGGCGGTCATGAGCTTCTGGAAATTGGCGGTGGGGACGAGGGCGGTGTTGCCGAATTGGATGCTGAGCAGGCGCGCCACCGAGGGGAACATGGCCAGGGCCACGGCCGGGGCGTGGGCGCGGGGCGAACAGATGAAGGCCTGGGACACGATCTCCAGGGCGACGAAGAGCAGGATGGGCCCGAGGACCGCCTCGGGCACCAGGGCGATCAGAAACGAGATGGCCCCCAGCATCCCCCCCAGCCCGAGGATGATCCCGGTGAGGAAGGTGTAGCCGGCCCGGCAGCCCATGCGCTTGTACGCCGGCTGGCCGATGTAGGGGGTGGTCTGGGCGACGCCGCCGCAGACGCCGGAGATCATGGTGGAGACGGCGTCGATGACCAGGATATTGCGGGTGTCGTACGCATCCCCCGCCATCTGGGCGCTGGCGGTGACGTTGATCCCTCCGACCACGGTGAGGAGAGCGAAGGGAACGGCGATGGGGAGGAAGGTCAGGGCGTGGGGTATCCCCCGGATGAAGCCCAGGGTGGGGATGGGCAGGCCGGCGTCGAAATCCAGCCGGGGGGGGCGGTAGTGGCCGACCGAGAGCCCCAGTTCGCCCAGGAGGTGGTAGAGGACGGTGCCGAGGACGATGGCCGCGAGCACCCCCGGGATCTTGTAGGGGAGCTGGATCCGGGCCACCACCGTGTAGAAGATGAGCCCCAGGGATATCATCCCCACCACCGGGGCGCTGAAGATGTTGACCAGGGGATTGAACCCGATCAGGGCGATGCCGATCCCCGCCAGCGAGCCCAAAAGCGCCCCGGTGGGGATGATGCGCTGGACCCATTTGCCGCAGAAAGCGAGCATGAACTTGCAGACCCCGATCATCATCACCGTGGCCATCCCGATCTGCCAGGTGATCTGGGCGGCGTCGGCGGGGGTGTACCCCGATTTTTTCAGGGCGACGAAGGCGGGGCCCAGGACCGCCAGGGGCAGGCCGATGGTGGAGGGGGCGTCCAGCCCCTGGGGCATGGCCGCCACCTCCATGTTGCCGGTCCGGCGGGCCAGCCGGACCGCCAGCCAGCTGTAGGCCATGTCCCCGAACAGCACCGCCGCCGCGCTCCCGGGAATCATCCGGGTATAGACGATCTCGGCCGGGAAGTCGAAGGCGAAGATCATGATCGCGCTCAGGAAGGAAAGCACGGCCATGCTGTCGAAGAGCAGCCCGAAGAGGCCGTTGAAATCGTCGAACGCGAACCACCGGTAACGTTCCCGCTCTGCCATGGAACCCTTCCCTCCCTGCTGTCGGTTCGGAGCAGTTCCCGGCCGGCGACGGCCGCCGTCCGATTATAGCGTCACGGGAAGGGGGAGGCAAGTCCGGCCCGGACCGGGGTCAGAAATAGAGATCGCGTTCGCCCCGGGCGGTCCGCTCGTAGTACTCCGGAAAGCGCCGAGCCGCCGCGCCCGGGAGCCCGGCGATCTCCTCGATCTCGCGCCGGATGAGGGGTTCGGCCGCCGCGCGGGTGGCGGGGCTGCCGAAATCGTCCAGCCATTCCCGGAAGGTGAGGACGGCGTTGAGCTTGCAGAAACGCCCTTCCCGGCCGCTGCGGAGCAGGTCCATGATCTTTTTCCCGGTGCGCCCGCAGCGGTACCCGGCGGTGCAGAAGGAGGTGACGTACCCCGACTCCGCCAGTTCCCGGATGAACTCGTCCAGGCTCCGCGTATCCCCCAGCAGGAACTGCTGGCCGCTGGAGGACTGGGGCAGCGCGCCGTCTCCGTACCCGCCGATCCCGATCCGGGTGGAGGCGTCGGTCTGGGTGATTCCCAACGCCACCGAAGCCCGCCTGATCCCGGCGTTTTCCCGGGCGGTGATGATCATTCCGGTGTAGGGAACGGCCAGGCGGATGACGGCCACCAGGTGGAGAAAATCCTCGTCCGACACCTTCCAGGGGGAGTCCTGGGCCAGGGTGGAGTTGAGGGAAGGCTGGAGCCGGGGGAAGGAGACGGTGTGGGGGCCGATTCCGAAGCGCTCCTCCAGCTCGCGGGCGTGGCAGACCAGCCCCAGGACCTCGTAGCGCCAGTCGTAAAGGCCGAAGAGAGCCCCGATGCCGACGTCGTCGATGCCGGCCTCGAAGGCCCGGTGCATGCAGTAGAGCCGCCAGCGGTAATCCCCCTTGATCGTCCTGCGGGGGTGGAGCTTCTCGAAGGTGGGCCGGTGGTAGGTTTCCTGGAAAACCTGGTAGGTGCCGATCCCGGCCTCGTGGAGGAGCTTCAGCTCCTCCACGGGCATGACCGGGGCGTTGACGTTGACCCGCCGGATGTTGTTGAAGCCGTGGGCGGTCGGGACCCTGACCCCGTAGACGGCGGCGATGGAATCGGCCATGTACTCGATCCCGCTGCGGGGGTGCTCCCCGTAGACCAGGATCAGGCGCTTGTGGCCGATGGTTCCGGCCAGGATTTCGACCTCGGCGCGGATCCGATCCATCGAGAGCAGGTCCCGCCCCAGGGAGCGGTTTCCGCTCCGGAACCCGCAGTAGGCGCAGTCGTTGACGCAGAGCGAGCCGGTATAGAGGGGGGCGAAGGTGACGATCCGGTTGTCGTAGACCTTGAGCTTGACCTCGAGCGCGGCCCGGTACATCTCCTCCCGGAGGGCCGGGTCGGCGACGGCGATCAGCACGGCGGTCTCCTCCGCGGTCAGGGTTTCGATCCGCCGGGATTTATCCAGGATTTCGCGCACCCGGACCGGGTCCGGGGGGGAGGAGCGGGCCAGGAGCCGTTCCAGTTCCGCTTCGGGGATGAAATCGCGGCCGGCGTCGAGGTAGCGCTCGATCTGGTCGGCCCGCACCCGCTGCCGCACCCAGCGGTCGAGATCGGTCGAGGGCTCGCTCACGGGTCAGACCGGGTTGAGGAGGAAAAACCGATAGGCCAGAAGCATGGCGAAGAGGAGCCAGAGCAGGTAGGGGACGAGGAGGAGCCCGGCGGCGGGCCGGCGACGGGCGTATTCCAGAAGCAGCAGCAAGGTGACCAGGACCAGGGGCAGGATCTCCACCACCGCGAAGACCAGGTTGTGCTTCCCGAAGAAGATCCAGGGCCAGAGTGCGTTCAGGGCGAGCTGGAGGACGAAAAGGAGCCAGGGGAACCGAAAACGCCCGCGCCCCCCCCTCCAGGCCAGGACGGAAGCGATCCCCATCAGGAGATAGAGGAGGGGCCAGACCAGGCTGAAGACGAACCCCGGAGGGGTGAACTCCGGTTTGACCAAGCCTTCGTACCAGTCCCCGGGCCGGAAGAAAAATCCGGAGAGCCCGGGGAGAAAGGAAAGAACGACCAGGATGACCGCCGTGCACGCCTTCATGAGTCAGCAGTATAATCCAGGAGCCGGAAAAACGAAACCGTCTTCGCGCCGGGGGTAACGATTCGCGCTGGGAACGCGCGGTACCATCGTTTACCCTATCGCCGGAGGCCGCACCGGGAACGACGATCATGCCGGACTGCAAACCCGACAACGAATCCAGGGAACGGGCGCGGGAGACCACCCGGGCCGTCTTCGGGGACACGGTCTTCCTGCGGGCCCTGATCGAGATCTCCAGTCACTGCTCTCGGGACTGTCTCTACTGCGGCCTGCGCCGCTCCCACCGCCGCCTGGCCCGGTACCGGATGGCGCGGGATGAGGTGCTGGTCGCGGCCCGGGCAGCCCTGCAGGCGGGCCTGCGCACGGTGGTCCTCCAGGCCGGCGACGACCCCGGCCTCGGCCGCGGCGAGGTCTGCGACCTGATCCGGGGGATCAAGGCCCTGGAGCCGGAAGCCGCCGTCACCCTCTCCCTGGGGGAGCGGCCCCGGAGGGACTACCGGGCCTTCCGGGAGGCGGGGGCGGACCGCTACCTGCTCAAGTTCGAAACCTCCGACCCCGGGCTCTACCGCCGTCTTCGCCCCGGGCGCGAACTGCGGGAGCGGCTGGACGTCCTCGCCCTCCTGGCGGACCTGGGCTACGAGGTCGGGACCGGCAACATCGTCGGGCTTCCGGGCCAGGAGAGGGGCAGTCTGGAACGGGACCTGGAACTTCTGGCCGAAATCGCCCCGGAGATGGTGGGGACCGGACCCTTCCTCCCCCAGTCCCGCACCCCGCTCGGAGACGCCCCCCCGGGAGACCCCGAACAAGCCCTGGATTTCCTGGCCGCCGTCCGCCTGGCCCTCCCCCGGGCCAACATCCCCGCCACCACCGCCCTGGGTTCGCTGGGGGAAAACTACCCGGTGGAAGCCCTGCGGACCGCGGCCAACGTCCTCATGGTCGGGTTCACCCCCGCCGCCGTCCGGGACGGCTACGCCATCTACGACCGGCGCGCCCGCTTCAGCCCGGCCCGGGCGGGCAACGCCGCCCGGGCCGCGGGCAAACGCGCCTCGGGGGAACGGGGAGACTCCCCGGCCCGGCGGACGGCCTGAGCCCGG